>Ga0335398_10000104_pt1 | contig 123409 bp, 124 predicted proteins | sample BON03_FD_205742 | JGI IMG/M metagenome (GOLD analysis project Ga0335398, IMG submission 205742) | Freshwater microbial communities from Lake Bonney liftoff mats and glacier meltwater in Antarctica - BON-03 (spades assembly) (version 2) | ecosystem: Environmental > Aquatic > Freshwater > Ice >...
TACCCCCATAAATCATTTAAAGAATCTCTTGTTTTTATATGCCAATTATCAATCCATTTGGGACCCTCAGAGTCAATAATATTATCAGTTAATGCATCACATCCATTTGGTAAAAAGATGTCATCACCACGTACTATATCGTCTCTACTTGTATAAGTTTCATTAACATCTGTAACCAATTCTTCTAAATCTGCTGGTTCAGAATTTAAATGTCTTTTAATCGTGCTAATGGATAACCCTGTTTTTTCTGCAAGTGCTTTCTGAGTGATTTTTAACCCTTGAGATTTTAACTCTTCTTTTGCAGTAATTATCTTTTCGATTGATGTATTACTTCTTCTTTTTCCATTTATTTTAGATGCTAAATTTCTTTTTTCTCCACCGGTTAATTTTGAGTTATCATTGAAATGTACATACTTGTACTTTTTGTTCTTAAATTCATAGTTTTCATCATTTTTTATGCTGGTGTAAACAAACGTAAATAAATCTATTAATTTCTTAAATTCCATTGGTGGTTTTCCATAAAAATTATTGATGAAATTCAAGTAAGAAAACAAGTAACTTGCTGGTAAATTTGGATTTAATAAAACAAGTTTATGTATTATAATTGTATAGATACTATGTTTTTTGGTATCTCTTATCTCGCGAGGAAATGTAACATCCATTTTTTCTGATGCAAATAATTCAACAATTGGATTATTAACCACTACAGGTGTTTTTGTTACTATTTTCCCCATAAATTCTTCGAAATCAATATTGGAAAGTGGCTCATTCAATGTATTAATATTTTCTGTATACAATATAGATTGATTGAGCTGTTTTTTCAGGTGTCTTTTCTCACTATTTAAAGGGATCTCAACTTTAATTTCATTATCATAATTTACGAATGGTTCTGTGTCGTATGATAGATACATTGGCCTGCCAAGGTCTTTACATTGCACATCAACTTGTTCATCCTTAAGTATGGTTTCTGTTATAGTATTCCATATATCAAAGAAGTTATTGTTATCAACGGTGTTGGTTAATTTGAACAAAACAGATATACCACCAGCACCACTTGAGATACATACTAATGAGATAAGATGAGCATATTTGGATATGAAGTACTCTTTATATTTTTGGGGGTTATCAATACCGTCAAAATCAAAATATATATAAGAAGATGGTGCAATGAAATTTTTTGTATAATCCTCATCTTCCTTTAAACTACGCTTTTTAACACTGCAGTTGGGAGTAATGTAGTTTAGAAATGTTTTCTTTTTCTTATAGGTCTGGTCACCTTTTAATCTTAGTTCCCTAATCTCATTTACCAGAGATTGTTTAGGGTTGGTTTTAATTAATTTAACCAATTGTGCTAAATCAATTGTTTTACTGGGGATTAGATTAGTAATTCCTTTTTCAAAGTAGCTGAACATTAAAATAATAATCCCCCAAATTTCGATGTGGTGGCATCTATTTTAAGGAGGATAAACATGCTTTATGTGTATTACAATTATCTTCCACCAAGGATAATCACACTATCTTAAAAAAATATACGGAAAATAATTTTAAATGTAAACCCTTCCTAACTTCAGGTCGTGAGACCTAAAGTTCACCCCCCCTTGATTATTAATTTTTTTTTCTTTATGTTTTTGTTGTTCCCTTATTGGGAAAATAAACTTGTCGATTTTATCGACTCGATATAGTTAATATGTTTAAGCATGATTAACAAAGTGGAGCTTATTGAAATCAGCTCATTATCTATACACCCCGATAGAGAAAAATACGGGGTAACAAATAAAGAGGCGTACAAAAAACTTATTCCTCTAATGAAGGAATTTAAGGTTTTCGAAGCGATAAGAATTGTAAAAGAGAATAATTGATTGTTCATCACTAACGGAATCTCTCGCTATAAAGCAGCGTATGATTTAGGAATTAAATTAGTCCCAGTCATTGAAACTCCACCAATTGAATCAGATGTTTTTCTCGATTCTATAATCCGAAACACCACCATCAAAAGATCTTTCAAAGAGGTTGCTGTAGCAGCCAGTTATATTTTAGAGCGGATTGGGAATTCCCAAGGTAAAAAACGAACAAAAGTTTCTGGAATTGATGATGATGATGATAATTTTGATGAAGTGGCTAAAAATCGATATGATTTAGCCAGGACTATTCTTCACATTGATCTTTCAGTTTCATCGCTTCAACGTTTGATTAAAATCCATGAGATTGATGAGACCCCCGAAGGTTCCAAACTAAAATTATTTGACCAGTTAGAATCTGGAAAAGGAATTCTACCTGTCTACGAAATTGCCGTTGAAACCGATGAGTCACGAACAAGAAAATATAATCGAAGTATCGAATTGGAACAAGAAAGAAAAAGTAGGATTAAACAAAAACAATCAGCAAAAGAATACGAGTTGAAATACTCAATTAGGAGTGAATTTGAGGAAAAGTTTCAAAAGGAGTATGAAGAACGTTATGAAAAGGAATTCGGGACTAAACCTAAACCAAAATCACTTTTAGATATGGAATGGGATGGAAAAATTAACAAGCTGCAGCAGATTAGATACATTATTTCAGCTGCAGATGAGAACATGATAAATGAAGTTCTTACGAGGTATTAAAATACTAATTCCTTCTTTTATGCTGCATTAGATTTATTTTTTCTTAGCATAGCAAATGGATTGACCCATCCATGAGAAATTGGGTTAAGGTATGTTATCATTAAAATCCATGGATAACGCCAGATGGTATAAACTGCATTATTAAACCAATGCAGATAGAGTAATTATCTATTAAATTGGAAAATTTAGAAGTATCGAAACTGTCGCTTGACACATTTCGAAGAATAACAGGTGATCATGACACACCTGATGAAATTGTCATTGAAACTATCAATCATTTGTATAATCTGAGTTGCATTATTTGCAACCACAATAATTTAAAATAATGAATAACGAATATTTCAAAAGGTTTATTAAAATTGAACCAGAAAAAGAGAAAAACAATAACGTTTGGGTCTACACGCGAGTATCATCCAAGCAACAATATGATTCCAATCACAGTTTGGAAAATCAAATTACATCAGCCAAGAAGTTAGCGCTAAAGAGAAATTACAAAATCACCAATGAATTTGGGAATACTTATGAGTCTGCAAAGAATGACTTCACTCGCAAAGAGTTCATGAAACTAATCAGTGAGGTACAACAAAGCCGGCAGAAACCTTATGCAATCATGATCTTCAAAATGAGTAGATTCTCCAGAAGTGGTGGAAGCGCAATTGGACTTGTCAATGATTTAGTTCGTAACCAAGGTGTTCATCTCATTGAGGTATCTACGGAGTTAGATACAACTACCGAAGAGGGAGAAATACAGATTCAATACTCACTAATCCATGCACGTAAGGAAAATGTGGAACGATTAACGCACACATTACCAGGGTTAAAACATTTTGTGAAAAGTGGAAATTGGCTTGGTAGGGCACCAAGAGGTTATGATCATTATGGACCAAAAGTAAAAAACCCAAAATTTGTAAAAGGTGATCAAGAACTAAAGATAAACAATGAAGGTAACCTTTTAAAAATGGCATGGGAATGGAAACTTCAAAATATTCCTGACTTCCTAATCAGACAAAAGTTATCAATCAGAGGGTTGAAAATAACTAAACAAACCATAAGTGCAATGTGGAGAAATCCTTTTTACTGTGGTATTCACAAGAATAAGTTTCTCGAAGGTGATATTATTGAAGGTAATTGGAATGGACTGATATCAAAAGAGAGTTTTAAAATGATTAATGATCGTTTCGATGCTAAACCAAAGAATGAGTATAAATCTTACACTGCACAAATGGATAGACCCCTTCAAAATCAACTTTACTGTGGCTGCTGCAGTTCTAAAATGACTGGTTACAAAGCAAAGGGTAAATGGGATTACTATAAGTGTCTTAACACCATGTGTAAATCAAAGGACATGAATGCAAATTCCTCTAAAAAGTCTATCAAAGAAGGTATTCACAACATATTTCAAAATCTACTCACGAATTTCAAGTTGAAAGAAGAGCTGGAGGATGTTTTCAAGGAACAAATGAAACTAACTATTAATGGACAGAGTTCTAAGGTCTATGAAGATCAAACGATTCTTAGTAGACGATTAAAGGAGTTAAAAAACAAAAAAGAAACTTTGGAGAGTCGATTTGCATTTGGAGAGATTGATAAAGAACTATATAATCGATTCAATGATACTTTAGCAACAGAAGTTGTTGAAATTGAGGGGAAATTAGAGGATTTTCAAATTAAAATATCGAACCTCGATAAAAAGGTTTCTGAGTTAATTGAATTTAGTAAAAACATCAGTAAAATATGGGTATCAGGAGAATATGAGACTAAACTAAGTGTTCAAAAATTGCTATTTCCAAGGGGTATTGTCATCAACCCGGAAGACAGAACTTATCGAACCTCAAACCTCAACCCAATATTTGGGTTAATTCATTCATTTACAGTAGGTAACGATGATGTAAATAAAAAACGGACCAGTAGTAATACTGATCCGTCTTGTGTAGTAGCGGGAATTGGACTCGAACCAATGACCTTCGGGTTATGAGCCCGACGAGCTACCTACTGCTCTATCCCGCGATTTGGACTGCAAAGATACAACCATTTTCTATTTCTTTCCAAAAAAAATAAACTTTTTTTTTAAATAATTATTTAACCTACTCTGCTACAATATCCTGTCTTTTAAAGGTTCAAAATCAAAAAACAAACTACCTTTGCAGCATGACACATAAAGCTGGTTTTGTAAATATTATTGGAAATCCTAATGTTGGTAAATCAACATTAATGAATGCATTGGTTGGTGAGAAATTATCTATTATAACATCAAAAGCACAAACAACTAGACATCGAATTTTAGGAATTGTAAATGATGATGATTATCAAATAGTTTTTTCTGATACGCCCGGAATTTTACAACCAGCTTATGAATTACAAGAATCTATGATGGATTTTGTAAAGTCGGCTATTGACGATGCTGATGTGTTAATTTACATGGTAGAAATTGGAGAAAGAGAGTTGAAAAACGAAGCGTTCTTTAAAAGAATTATCAATAGTAAAATTCCTGTGATCTTATTATTAAATAAGATAGATACTTCTAATCAGGATGAAGTGGAAGAAAAAGTTTCTTATTGGAAAGAGAAAGTCCCGAATGCTTCTGTGTATATTATATCTGCTTTAGAAAAATTTAATATTGATGTAGTTTTACAGAAAATTATAGAATGCTTACCAGAAAGCCCTGCATTTTATCCTAAAGATCAACTAACAGACAAACCTGAGCGCTTTTTTGTAAATGAAAAAATTAGAGAAAAAATTCTAATGCATTACAAAAAAGAAATTCCGTATTCGGTAGAAGTAGAAACTGAAGAATTTGTTGAGGAAGAAAAAATTATTAGAATTCGTTCTGTAATTATGGTAGAACGCGAGACTCAAAAAGGAATTATTATTGGTCATAAAGGAACAGCAATAAAACGTGTTGGCACTGAAGCCAGAAAAGATTTAGAATTGTTTTTTGAGAAAAAAGTATTTTTAGAATTGTACGTAAAAGTGAATAAAAACTGGCGAAACGATAAAAGTCAATTAAAGCGTTTCGGTTATAAAGATTAGAATTAACTTTCTAAAATAGTGGTCATTAAATAATGTAAATTATCCATTTGTTTATGGCCTGTACTTTCACCAATCTTTCCTAAAAAATATAACTATCCAAAATATCGGTAAAAAAACCCTGTAAACTACTTTTATTTTCTTCCGTTTCAACAACTTCAAAAGTTAGTTGTGGCGACCAAAAATGTTCTTCATAATAGTAAAATTTATAACTCTCTAAAATTAAACAAATATCATTCTCTAATTAGTATCTTTGCAAAAATATTTTTTTTAGATGAATAATAGTATTGTTGCCATTGTAGGAAGACCAAATGTAGGAAAATCGACTTTATTTAATCGATTGGTTCAACGTAGAGAAGCAATTGTAGATTCTGTTAGTGGTGTAACTAGAGATAGACATTACGGAAAATCTGACTGGAACGGAAAAGAGTTTTCTGTTATTGATACTGGCGGATATGTTATTGGTTCTGATGATGTATTTGAAGAAGAAATTAGAAAACAAGTAAAACTTGCCATAGAAGAAGCAGATTTAATTGTTTTTGTAGTAAATGTAGAAGACGGTATTACACCTATGGATGCTGAAGTTGCAAAACTTTTACGCAAGGTGAAAAAACCAATTTTTACCGTAGTTAATAAAGTTGATAACGCAATGCGTGAGCCAAATGCTGTAGAATTCTACAATCTTGGTTTAGGCGAATATTTTACAATTGCCTCTATTAACGGAAGTGGAACTGGAGAATTACTAGACGCCTTAGTTGCAGAAATGCCAGAACCTGAGCCTATTGATTTAGAAGCAGAAGCTTTACCTAGATTTGCTGTTGTTGGTAGACCAAATGCAGGGAAATCATCTTTTATAAATGCGTTAATTGGAAAAGAGAGAAATATTGTAACCGATATTGCTGGTACAACTAGAGATTCTATCGATACAAAATATACTCGTTTTGGGTTTGATTTTAATTTAGTTGATACAGCCGGAATCAGAAAAAAATCAAAAGTAAAAGAAGATTTAGAGTTTTACTCTGTAATGAGAGCCGTTAGAACTATTGAATATTCTGACGTTATCATTTTAATGATTGATGCAACTCGTGGTTTTGAAGGTCAAGATCAAAATATATTTTGGTTGGCAGAAAAAAACAAAAAAGGCGTAGTCATCTTGGTGAACAAATGGGATTTAGTTGACAAAGAAACTAATACTGTAAGAGATTATGAAGCTGCTATTAGAAAAGAAATAGCACCGTTTACAGATGTGCCAATTATATTTGTTTCTGTACTTACCAAGCAACGTATTTTTAAAGCGATAGAAACTGCTGTAACTGTTTTTCAAAGTAGAAAAAACAGAATTGCTACAAGCAAACTAAATGAAACGATGCTAGAGATTATTAAAAACAATCCACCACCAGCAATAAAAGGGAAATATGTTAAAATTAAATATTGCATGCAGTTGCCAACGCCAACTCCGCAATTTGCATTTTTTGCAAATTTACCACAATATGTAAAAGATTCTTACAGAAGGTTTTTAGAAAATAAAATGAGAGAAATTTACGATTTCTCTGGCGTACCAATTATCATTTACTTTAGGCAGAAATAGATGTATAAAAAACAATTCTAATTCAAAATCCCTGATTCTTTTATGATAAACATAATCACAGAAATAAGTATTCCTGATATAAATACTAAATAAAAATATCTTAACATTTTTTCTTTAGAGTTAATTTTCTGATTTAGAAAATCTTTATTTAACTCTTTTTTAAAATTTAAAGGCAAGACTATTAATAATGATAAAATAGCATTAGAAACAACAAGAATTATTATTGGAATTAATGCTTTCTGATTATCTATATTTCCATTAAAAAGATAATAACCAACCAACGATAGGAAAACTATCAGAGAATTTACAGCAAGTAAAATAGTTGCTTTTGTTATTAAAGAATTATAAATGTTAAAAGTAGCTTCTAGTTTATTTTTAGGTGCTTTAGCTTTTAATAGCTTTTTTTCAAGTTTTACTAGTTTTGCTAAGTTTTTATCTTTTCCTTTTTGCCAATTTTCTTGAGCATAAGTTGTGTGAAATCGATGTTCTTTTACAAATGCATTGATGTTCTTCTGAGTCCATTCTAATTCAGTATCGTTTTTACTAAAAAGTAAATTTATTTCTTGTTTTAGCAACTCACTTTTGTCTATAAAACTACTTTTTGCATAATAGGATAAAACAGCATCTTTCATTATTTTTTCTAAAAAATCATTTGCTTCAACATTTGCTTCTGTTACTCTAATTAATCTAACAACATGATCAACAATACTATTATCAATATTATACTCTTCGAAAAATGTAGTAGCAATATTTACGCTAGCTTCTTTATGATTTTCTTTTCTTATAACATAGCCTACTTCTTGAAACCAAGATGCAAATAATAAAATATTGGCATCTACTTCAGAAATTTTTTCGCCATCAATTAATTCTTTTACAGAATTTACAACTCGCTGAGTATTGCTCACATTATGGAACAAGTGATTTTTATTCAACTTTTCAGTAAGTAAAGACAGTACGTGATTTTCGGCACTCAACAAAAACTTCTTCATGAAAAAATTATTTCAACTAATATAAAAAAAATAAATGCAAATAGTTCTACGCTAATACGAACTTTCTACATTTGCCCAAGATATTCCTGCTTTACCTTTCATATCAACCATTGTATTGTTAATACTAATTCCCCATCTAATCTAATGCGAAAATTAAAACTCCAATAATTATAAGTGGTAACCATTTTTTCATAATTGTATTCTCTTTAGGATTTAATTTTTAAACTATATAAATTACCCCCTGTTATGTGTGCTTTTTCATCAGTAATAAATAAGGTGTTTTCGTCTTTAAAACAAACGCCTTCTTTTTGAGAACTATGCCCTAACGGAAATTCTTTTATTTCTCCTAAGAAAAAATTATCTCCATTAAAATTAGTTAAAATAAAAACTGATGAATGATTTAACAACACAATTTCAGTTCCGTTTTTAGAAATATCTGCGGATGTAATTCTACAATCTACACTATTGCAAAACTCATACTCAGAAACAAACTCAGCAATATGTTTTCCTTTTTTATTTGGCACTTTAAACAACAACGTTTTTCCTAAATTCTTGTTCTGTCTGCTTTTTGTAAAAATGTAAAAATAGTTCTGATAATAAAAAAATGCTTCAGCATCAAATGAAGTTTTCTTTTTTGAATCAACTTTTGGATATTCAAAATCAATTTTCTCTACATCAACATTTTCTTTTTGAATAATATCTTGATTTGCAATTTTAAGAATGCTTCCTTTTTTTCTTTTCAGGTTGTTATTCCCAAAATCGCCAATGTATAAATTTCCTTTTTCGTCTGACGTTAAATCTTCCCAATCATTGTTTTTAGCATTTACATTAACAACGTTAACAATTTTACCTTGTTGATTTACTCCAAAAATTTCTGGCTTGTTTCCAGAATCATTTACCATCCAAATTAGGTCAGAATTAGCAATCATTTGATTTCCAGAAACTTCTTTTAAAGAAGAAGATAAATCAGAAACTAATATTAATTGCCCATAAGTAGTGCAGGAAATAAAAAGAAACACGAAACTATATAAGACTGTTTTTTTCATTGGCTACCAGCCTCCAGAAGAACCTCCACCGCCAAATCCACCACCGCCAAATCCACCACCGCCGAATCCGCCGCCAAAACCACCGCCGAAATTCCCTCCAGAAGAACCTCCAGCGCTTCCAGTGCCTCCAAAACCTCTTCCGGCATTGCTTAAAATTATCGCATCTAAGACAGAGAAACCACTTTTGCGCTTTCCTCCTTTTCCACCACCACGATTATTCCTATTGGAGAGTACAATAAATAAAATGATGAAAAAGATAATGGCTATAATTCTAAATAAGCTTGAATTTGTTTTCTTTTCATGGGCTCTATCTTCTTTAAATTCGCCTTTTAAGGCTTTAAAAATAGCGTCTGACCCTTTATCTAGACCAGCGTAATAATCACCTTTTTTAAACTCTGGAGTAATGATATTAACTCTAATATCTGTTGAGATATAATCGGTTAATAAATGTTCTACTCCATAACCCGTTTGTAAGGCTAATTTTCTATCGTCTTTGGCAACTAAAATAAAAACCCCATTGTCTTTACCTTTTTGCCCAATCCCCCATTTATGAGCCCAATTTGTTGCTAAAAAACCAACGTCTTCTCCTTCTGTTCTAGAAATTATGGCTACAACGATTTGTGTTGACGTTGAATCTGAATATCTAATTAATTTCTGTTCAAGATTGCTTTTCTCACTACTAGAAAGTAAATTTATATAATCGTAAACACTGGTTTGTAATTTAGGTGTGTCTGGAATTTTATATTGCCCTACAACAGATTGAATAAAAAAGATTCCAATTAAAAACAAGAGTATTTTACTTCTTCCTAAGAATTGTTTCCTGAAAACTGATAATTGATAATAGTTCATAGAATCATCCTTTAGAAATTTCGTTAGATAATTCGTTTTCATCATCAGTTTTCCAAGGAAAAAATTGTTTTAATTGTATTCCGGTATTTAAAATTCCGGCTAAAATTCCGGCTTTAAAATCCCCCTTTTTAAAGTGTTCTGCAATTGAATCTCTTGTAGAATCCCAAAAATCATCAGCAACCACATTATTTATGCCTTCATCACCACAAATCACAAACTTTTTATCTTCTATAGCCACATAAATTAACACACCATTTCTTTGTTCGGTTTGGTGCATTTTTAATTCATTAAAAACATCTAAAGCTCTTTCGTAAGCATCTTTAGTTGCTTTTCCTTCCATGTGGATTCTAATTTCACCAGAAGTATTTAATTCAGCTTTCTGAATTGCTTTTATGACTTCTTGTTCATCAGATTCAGATAAAAATAAGTGTGCTTTTGGCATTATTGTTTTTTGTTAAAATCGAAATTCACATCGGGCGCTTTATCTGCTCCTTTATCTGATGCGTATAAACTCATTTTATCAAAACCAGCAATACTAGCTATAAAATTTTTCGGTATTTTTTGAATGTAAATATTGTAATCTCCAGCTGAAGTATTAAATCTGTTTCTTTCTACATTAATTCTATTCTCTGTGCCTTCTAACTGATTTTGTAGTTGCAAAAAATTTTGATTTGCTTTTAAATCTGGATATCGTTCTACAACCACCATTAATTTAGATAAAGCGCTTGTTAGCCCTGCTTGAGCTTGTTGAAAAGCTGCCATGTTTTGAACAGTTAAATTTCCTGCATCGATAGTTGTAGAGGTTGCTTTTGCTCTTGCGTTAATAACTTCTGTTAACGTCGTTTTTTCAAAATCTGCTGCGCCTTGAACGGTTTTAACTAGATTTCCTATTAAATCATTTCTACGTTGATACGAACTTTCTACATTTGCCCAAGATATTCCAGCTTTACCTTTCATATCAACCATTGTATTGTTAATACTAATTCCCCATCTAACTAATGCAAAAATTAAAACTCCAATAATTATAAGTGGTAACCATTTTTTCATAATTGTATTTTCTAACGTTTATAATTGATTTTTGATGTTATTTAATTCAGCTTTTACGGATTCTAATCTACTGATTATTTCGTGATTATTAATTGTACTTTCTGGATTCCTTTTCAGTTTTTGTTTCGCTCCGTCTAAGGTAAAACCGCGTTCCTTTACTAGATTGAAAATCAATTTAAAATTGGCAACATCATCTTGTGTAAATAAACGATTTCCTTTGGCGTTTTTTTTAGGTTTGACAATATCAAACTCTTTTTCCCAAAAACGAATTAATGATGTATTTACATCAAATGCTTTGGCAACTTCTCCTATTTTATAATACCTTTTTTCTGGTAAATTGATATGCATTAATCTAGGGATTGATTTTCTCTTGAAGCTAATTCTAACATTCTGTCGTATTCTTCTGGTGTTAAATCGTTAAAGTAATAATAAACAGGATTCATTTTTCTATCTAATTTATGAACTTCATAATGCAAATGCGGCGCAGTTGATGTTCCTGAGGTACCAATATAACCAATTAAATCTCCTCTTTTTACTTTTTGATTTTCAAAAACTACATATTTTTCCATATGTCCGTAAACCGTTACATATCCAAAACCATGATTTATTTTTACATAATTTCCTAAACCTCTTATAGTTCTAATTGCTTTTTCCACAACACCATTTCCTGTTGCGTAAACAGGTGTTCCTTTTGGAGCGGAAAAATCCATTCCCCAATGATATTTTCTGGTTTTATAAATTGGATGGACTCGATAACCATAACCAGAAACCATTCTTTTTAAATCTTTATTTGCAACTGGTTGAATTGCAGGAATTGAAGCCAACATTTCTTCTTTGTTCTTGGCTAATTTTACAATTTCATCTAACGATTTAGATTGTACTGCTAACTGTTTAGATAAGATATCTAAATCTTTGGTTGCTTTTTTAATCATTGAAGAATTATCAAATCCTTCTATATATTGATATCTATTTACACCACCAAAACCAGCTTTACGTTGCTCTTCTGGAATTGGATTCACTTCAAAATACACTCTATAAATTTCATTATCTCTTTCTTGTAATTCTGTTAGCACTTTACCGCTTTCATCAATACGCTTACTTAGCAGTTCATAATGTAATTTTAAATTTTCTAACTCTCTTTTCTGAGCTCGTTCAGTCGGAGACATTAAAAATTGACTAAACCCAATAAACCCGAAGAACGCCACCAGAACAACTACTAGCATTATAAAACTTATCTTTTTATAAATGCTTTTTTTATTCTGTTTAATCTTTCTATACGATAAAGTATCTGCGTCGTAATAATATTTTACCTTTGCCATAATCTTAAATGTACTATTTTTGTGTTCTCTTTAATTGTTAGAAAACATGCAAATTTACAAAATGTTTTACAACTGCCTTTTTTACTTTAAATATTTAAAGGTAAATTAACTTTTAAGAGAAAAATATATTGTTTTAACTATCTATAAGTAGATAGAATATACAAAATGTTACATATTTTTATTGATTGAAATTATTATAGATGAAATCACAAGACGTCAGAGCTGCTTTTTTAAACTTTTTTAAAGATAAACAACATAGTATTGTGCCTTCTGCACCAATGGTTTTAAAGAACGATCCAACATTGATGTTTACCAATTCTGGTATGGCTCCATTTAAAGAATATTTCTTAGGAAATAGTAAACCCAAGAACAATAGAATTGCAGATACTCAAAAATGTTTGCGTGTTTCCGGAAAACACAATGATTTAGAAGAAGTTGGCTACGATACATATCATCATACCATGTTTGAAATGTTAGGCAATTGGAGTTTTGGTGATTATTTTAAGAAAGAAGCAATTGCTTGGGCTTGGGAATTGTTAACTGAAGTTTACGGAATAGATAAAGACATTTTATATGTAACCGTTTTTGAAGGAAGCAATGATTCAGATACGTTAGATTTAGATCAAGAAGCGTACGATCACTGGAAAGAAATTATTCCAGAAGATCGTATTTTGATGGGAAATAAAAAAGACAATTTCTGGGAAATGGGAGAACAAGGTCCTTGTGGCCCATGTTCAGAGATTCATGTAGATATTAGAACTCCAGAAGAAAAAGCTAAAGTTGATGGAAAATCTTTAGTAAACATGGATCATCCACAAGTTGTAGAAATTTGGAACTTAGTTTTTATGCAATACAATCGTAAAGCAAACGGAACTTTAGAGGAACTACCCTCAAAGCATATTGATACAGGAATGGGTTTTGAGCGTTTGTGTATGGTTTTACAAGATGTAAAATCTAATTATGACACAGATGTTTTTACCCCTTTAATTAGAGAAATAGAAACCATTACGAACGCTACTTATGGCAAAGATGAAAAAACAGACATTGCCATTCGTGTAATTGTAGATCATGTACGAGCGGTTGCTTTTTCTATTGCTGATGGTCAACTACCTAGTAATACAGGAGCTGGCTATGTAATTCGTAGAATTCTAAGAAGAGCAATTCGTTACGGATTTACGTTCTTAAACAAGAAAGAGCCCTTTATTTATAAGTTAGCAGATGCATTAAGTCAACAAATGGGTGATGCATTTCCTGAAATCAAAAGTCAATCAAATTTAATTCACAATGTAATCAAGGAAGAAGAAGCCTCTTTTTTAAGAACATTAGATCAAGGATTGTTGCTATTAGACAAAGTAATTAATGAAGAGCTTGAAAACCCAAATACTAAAAATATTGTATCAGGAATAAAAGCATTCGAATTATATGACACGTTTGGATTCCCGCTAGATTTGACTGAATTAATTACTCGAGAAAATGGTTTAAGTGTGAATCATAAAGTGTTTTCATCAGAAATGAAAGCTCAAAAAGACCGTTCTCGTTCTGCTTCTGCTTCTGAAACTAGTGATTGGACTGTTTTATCTACTGATGAAACAAAAGGTTTTGTAGGTTATGATGCGCTATCTGTTGACGTAACTATTACACGTTACAGAAAAGTAACAACACAAAAAGATGGAGATTTATATCAATTAGCTTTTAATCAAACGCCGTTTTATCCAGAAGGTGGTGGACAAGTTGGAGACAAAGGTTTTTTAGAAGATATTCATGGTGATGTAATTTATATCATCAATACTAAAAAAGAGAATAACGTAATTATTCACTTTACCAAAACATTACCAAAACACATTAATGAAACTTTTAAAGCTGTAGTTGGTAAAGAAGCAAGACTGTTGTCTGCAAGTAATCACTCGGCAACACACTTATTACATCAAGCATTGCGTACTGTTTTAGGCACACATGTTGAGCAAAAAGGATCATTGGTGAGTCCAAAACATTTGCGTTTCGATTTTTCTCACTTCTCTAAGGTTGATGCAGATCAGGTTCAAGAGATAGAAGCCTTTGTAAATGCTCGTATTCGCGAGAGTTTGCCTTTACAAGAACAACGAAGTATTCCAATGCAACAAGCAATTGACCAAGGAGCTATCGCGTTGTTTGGAGAAAAATACGGAGAGGCTGTAAGAGCAATTCGTTTTGGAAAGTCAATGGAATTATGTGGTGGAATTCACGTACAAAACACCAGTGATATTTGGCATTTTAAAATTAAATCTGAAGGCGCTATTGCAGCTGGAATTAGAAGAATTGAAGCAATTACAAATGATGCCGTAAAAGATTTTTATTTTGAAAACAACAGAATTTTATTTGAGGTAAAAGACCTTTTAAATAATACTAAAAATCCGGTAAAAGCGGTACATACTTTACTAGAAGAAAATACCTCTCTTAAAAAACAAATTGAGCAATTATTAAAAGATAAAGCTAAGAATTTAATTGGTGATTTAAAAAATAAATTGCAAGAAATTAATGGCGTTCTGTTTTTAGCAACTAAAGTTGATTTAGATCAAAACGGAATTAAAGACCTTGCTTTTGCGATTGGAAAAGAACACACAAACTTGTTTTTGCTTTTTGCATCTTCAGAAAATAAAGACAAAGCAATGTTAACGTGTTACATTTCTAAAGAAATTGTAGAAAGTAAAAACTTAAATGCTGGCTCTATTATCAGAGAATTAGGAAAATATATTCAAGGTGGCGGTGGCGGACAACCTTTCTTTGCAACTGCTGGTGGTAAAAATCCTGGCGGAATTAAAGAGGCATTAGAAAAAGCAAAAGAGTATATTGTTTAAAAAGTTGCAAAGGTTCAAAGTATCATTTTACTTTGAAATAAAACTCCATGAATCTACAAACACAAATATCAATTCAAAAAGAAATTTATAATTCTATCAATTATGAATCTAAAATCTTGTTATTAGGTTCTTGTTTTTCAGAAAATATTGGAAATAAATTAGCCTATTATAAGTTTCAATCAGAGCAAAACCCATTTGGAATTTTATTCCATCCAAAAACAATTGAAACACTAATTACAAATGCAATTAACGAAAAAGAATATACAGAAAAAGATATTTTCTTTCACAACGAACGTTGGCATTGTTATGATGCGCATTCTACATTAAGTTCTTCAGATAAAAATGAATTGTTAAACAATTTAAATCAACAAATAACAGCAACAAATCAGTACTTAAAAAACGCTTCTCACCTAATTATTACATTAGGAACTTCGTGGGTGTATCGTTTTATAGAAACCGACACAGTTGTTGCTAACTGCCATAAAATTCCGCAAAAAAAATTCTTAAAAGAATTGTTGCTAATTGATGAAATCACAGAAAGTTTAGAGGCAACAATTGCACTTATTAAATCGATTAATAAAAATGTGTCTGTAATCCTTACTGTTTCTCCTGTTCGTCATTTAAAAGATGGATTTACACAAAATCAACAAAGCAAATCGCATTTAATTTCGGCAATTCATCAAATTGTAGAACCAATAAATAAAATACATTATTTTCCTTCTTATGAAATAATGATGGATGAATTACGAGATTATCGTTTTTATGCGGATGATATGATTCATCCAAATCAAACAGCAATCAATTGTATTTGGGAAAAGTTTACTGATTCTTGGATTTCTGAAGATTCTAAAGGAACGATGAAAGAAGTTGAAATGGTTCAAAAATGTTTGGCTCATAAACCTTTTAACTCAAATTCAGTTGAACATAAACAATTTTTAGAAGGGCTAAAAAAGAAAATCTTTAATTTAAAGACAACCTATTCTTTTATTGATTTTTAAATTTTATTATTTTTCCATTAACTATCGACGCATTTACAGGAGTATTATTAGGAGGTATTCTTTCTGTGATAAAAAAAATTGAAGCCACTTTAAAAGTTTAAAAAAAGATCGAGAAAGCTTATTTAATAATCTGGAACATTAAAGATATTGGTCAACATTTTGCCAAGGCCCACCATTAATTACATCTACTCCATTATTTTTTAAGAACTGCGCTGCTTGTCCACTTCTTCCACCACTTAAACAAACTGCTATTACTGGTTTATTCCAAGATTTAATTTCTTCTACTTGTAAAGGAATTAAATTTAGAACTATATGTTTAGCACCATTAGAATGCCCTTGATCCCATTCCATTTTTGTTCTAACATCTAACACAACTGCGCCGTTTTCTATATATTCTTTAATTTCTAATCCCATATCTTTTCTTTTAAACATGTCAAAAAACCCCATGTAAATTTATTTTATTCGTTAATTTTAATTTTTGCACAAAACTATTCCTTTTTCTATAAGTGTTTTGTAGCTTTTGTTACATTTCAATTCTTCTAGATTTATTAATAGCTTTTTTTGAACGGAAAAATTATGCTTAACAGAAAGTTCATATAACTCTAATAAAAGAAGCCAATCTTTAGGGAATTTAATTGTCAATTCATTAAAAATAGCTGATATATTGTTTTCTGAAATGATGCTTTTTCCTCTAAAATCTCTAACTTTTTGATATAATTTATGCAATTCCTTCTCTGAATCAGAATATTTTATTTTACGCGTTTTAGTTTCTGAAACCTTATTTACTTCAGTAAAAGAAAGCACAGAAGCTGGTCCTGCATATACAGATACAACTTCTTTTCCAACAGCCATATCGTATATTCCCCATGAAGGATCAAATAAAACAGTATCTTGATATGTTACTGTACAGTTTTTAAAAGAAATTAATTGAATTTTTCCTCGTAAATCTCTTGTTCCTGTAATTACTTTTCCAACAACTTTTATTCCTCCTTCAAACTCTAAAGTCGTTTGTTTTCCTTCATAAATTCCATATGCTTCTAAATCTCTCGGGCTCATATTTTCTATCGGAATATTGATCCCTTTTAGCTTTCCAATCGGACTTCCAAATCCTTTTTCATGATATTCAACTCCGTGTCCAATTAATTCTTTGTCTCTATTAGACAATGCTGTTTTACCTATTGTTTGTATATAAATTGGTTTGTTATCAAATTCAATAACAGTAGAAAAATTTCCAGAAATTTGCAGCCCTGTACTTAACTCAATGGTGCCTAAATTTTTAGAATCTATTAGTTTTTTTACGCCACTTAACCCCCCTTTTCTTAATGCCATAGAATCAGCAAACTGCTCTAACACTAAACTTAATTCTGCAAAATCTGGAGTCACAAATAATTGTGGTTGTTGCTTTGTAATATCAAAACTAATAGTGGCTGCATCTAAAGAATACAGAATCTTCTTTACAGCATTTGTTAAACACAAAGAACTTTCTCCTATAGAAGATAATAAACCGGCCCCATAAATTTTTGGCTCTTCAATTGTTCCTATTAAACCATATTCTACCGTCCACCAATGCAAATTTCTGATTTGTGCCATTTCAGATAATTCGCCCATATTATTCTGTAATTCTTCAACAGCATTTAGAGCTGCTTCTATTTCTTGTTCTGAACTACTTGGATCTTCTTTTAAGATGGATAATAAGCGAATTGCTTCATATATCTCATAATCTTTAGATGATGAAATTGCTTTGCTTCCAATTTCCCCAAATCGTCTTAAATATTCTGCGTATTCTGGATTTGAGATTATTGGCGCATGTCCAGCAGCTTCATGAATTATATCTGGAGCTGGAGTATATTCTATATGATTAATCGTTCTCATATCGGATGCAATTACCAAGACATTATAGGCTTGAAATTCCATAAAAGCATTTGGAGGAATAAATCCATCAACCGAAACTGCAGCCCAACCAATCTCTTTTAAAATCCTATTCATTCCTTCCATATGCGGAATTGATTCAATAGAAATTCCGGTTTTTTTTAAGCCTTTACTATAGGATTTATGTGCAACATGTTTTAAATAATCTACATTCAATCTCATTACATAACGCCAAACTGCTTGATTTTGTGCTGTGTATTCTTCATAAGGTTGCTTTACAATAAACTTATGTAAGTGTTTTGGTAATTTTTTGGTGACTTCATTCAATTCAAAATGATTTTCCATTGTAGTTATTTAATTGAGAAATAAGTACTCTTTTAATACTTTTTATTGTTGTAAAGTTACATATTTTGCGATTGGTTTTCAAGAATTTTTTTTGAAAAGAGCTATTTTAGTATCTTAGCAGTGTTCAATTTACCAATAGCTTGAAAAACACATTTCTATTTCTGTTTTCTTTTATACTTTTTATCAGTTGCAATGCTGTTAAAACCATAAAAATTGATATCAAAAATGATGTGGTTACTCCAAAAACTTATGTGGTTTATAAAACACAAAAATCATTAATTATTGATGGAAAGGCTGATGAAACTGATTGGGGAAACACAAATTTCACAGACGAATTTATCGATATCGAAGGTGTTAAAATCCCTAATCAATCTACAAAAGTAAAGATGCTTTGGGATTCAGATTACCTATATGTGTATGCAAAATTAAATGAAAAACATATTTGGGCAGATATTACAAAACGTGATGCTGTAATTTTTTACAATAACGATTTCGAAGTTTTTATTAGCCCTTCAAACGACACACACAATTATGGAGAAATAGAGGTTAATGCGTTAAATACTATTTGGGATTTGGTGTTAAACAAACCCTATAATGTTGGAGGAAAACCAAAAAGTAGTTGGAATTTAAACAATTTAAAAACGGCTGTTTTTATCAAAGGAACTTTAAACAATCCTGAAGACGAAGATGAATTTTGGTCTGTAGAAATGGCGATTCCGTTAAGTGCTTTTGCAGAACTAAAAAACAAACCAAAAGTAAAACCAAAAAACGGTGAGCAATGGCGAATTAACTTTTCTAGAGTACAATGGGATCATGATATAATTGACAAAGTGTATTCTAGAAAAATGGAAAACAACAGGTTTTTACCAGAATACAATTGGGTTTGGTCTAACCAACGAACCATAAATATGCATTTGCCAGAAAATTGGGGTTATCTTCAGTTTTCAGACAACAATGCTACTTCTCCAATTGCATTTAAACATCAAACAGATGTTTTAACTGAACAGATTACCTATGCATTATTTAGAAATGTTTCCTTTAAAAAATTAACCTATTTAAAACAAGAAAAAGCAGGTTTTCAAGCTCCGTTTGAGCCTATTAAAGTTGCGAAAGAAATTATCAATGCTACCTTTTTAAAAACACATACAGGCTTTACGATTGAAACTAAAAATAGTGAAAAAGACATTTTGTATTCAATTAGTGAAACTGGTTTAATCCATCGAAAAAAAATTAATAACACAAAAAACTAATCCTCTTGAAAAAAATTCTTCTAGCGTCAATTCTAACTCTTTTTATTTCTTGTAATCAAAAAGAGAAAAGACAAGAAAAACCATCAAAATTCACTTTTAGTTCTTGGACAAATGCAGAAAAAGAGTTTAAAGAAGATGTGTGGAATAAAAGATTAAATTATTATGATTCATTAGGCATCAGTGAAATTTTAATTGGTGGACCTCTAGAAGTATTAGAAAAAATTATTCCGCTAGCAACTAAAAAAAACATCAAAGTTCATGGCTGGATGTGGACTTTGAATAGACCTGGAGATACGATTGCGCAAAAACATCCAGAATGGTACGCCGTTAATAGAAATGGTCAAAATTCATTAGAATACAAAGCTTATGTGAATTATTATCAATGGTTGAGTCCATTTCATCCTGAAGCAAGAAAACACATCATTAACAATGCAAAAAAAATGATGGCAGTTAAAGGTTTAGCTTCTGTTCATTTAGATTATGTTCGATATCCAGATGTAATTTTAGGTGCAGATCTACAACCGAAATACAATTTGGTGCAAGAAACTGAAATGCCAGAATATGATTATGATTATCATCAATTAGCTAGAGCCGGATTTAAAAAGATTTTTGATAAAGATCCGATGGATTTTAAGCATCCCGAATTATCAACCGAATGGAGACAATTTCGTTTAAATGCAATAACAAGTTTGGTAAATGAAATTATTGATATTGCACATGCTAAAAACAAAAAAGTTACAGCTGCTGTTTTTCCTTTTCCAGAAATGTCTCGACAAATGGTACGACAAGCCTGGAACGATTGGAATTTAGATGCTGCGTACCCAATGTTGTATCAAAACTTTTATAGAGAAAATATTAATTGGATTGGCTTTGCTACCAAACAAGGGGTTTCTGATGTAGGTTTTCCAATTATTTCAGGATTATATGCACCCGCTTTAAGAGATCCAAAAGAGTTAGAAAAAGCAATACTAATTGCGAAAGAAAATGGTGCAAAAGGAATTTCTATTTTTACTGCTGATGGATTAACAAAAGAGCAACAAGCTGTGTTTGTTAAATTGAAAAAAATGGCTTCAAATAAATAAACTGAATTCTAATTGTTTCGTACTTTTACACTTTACAATTCTTATGAATAAAAAAGTAATCTTACTTATTTTAGATGGTTGGGGAATTACACAAGACCCAAAAGTTTCTGCAATTTACAATGCAAAAACACCTTTTATCAATTCATTGTATGATAAATTTCCGCATGCGAGTTTAAGAACTGATGGAGAGCATGTTGGTTTGCCAGAAGGGCAAATGGGAAATTCTGAAGTTGGTCATATGAATTTAGGTGCTGGTAGAATTGTGTATCAGAATTTAGCAAGAATTAATAAAGCGGTTGCCGAAGATACCTTATCACAAGAAAAAATACTTATAGAAGCTTTTAACTATGCCAAAGAAAACAATAAAAATGTTCATTTCTTAGGATTGCTTTCTAACGGAGGAATTCATTCTCACATCAATCATTTAAAAGGATTACTAAAAGCGGCTAAAGAAAATAATCTAGAAAATGTATTCTTACATGCTTTTACAGACGGAAGAGATTGTGATCCTAAATCCGGAAAATTCTTTATTGATGACATTCAAAAAACCATGCAAGAAACTACCGGAACTTTGGCTTCAATTACTGGTAGATATTACGCAATGGATAGAGACAATCGTTGGGAAAGAATAAAGTTAGCATACGATGCTTTGGTAAACGGAAATGGCGATAAATCTAACAACGCAATTGAAAGCATCCAAAAAAATTATGATAATGGTGTAACGGATGAATTTATCAAACCCATTATTATGGCTGATAAAAACAACAATCCAACGGCTACCATTCAAAAAGATGATGTGATTATTTTCTTTAATTATAGAACCGATAGAGGAAGACAATTAACAAATGCATTAACTCAAAAAGATTTTGTTGAGTTGGGTATGAAAAAACTGCCTTTGTATTTTGTTACTATGACAAGTTATGATAAAACTTTTAAGAACATTAATGTTATTTATAGCAATGATAACATTAAAAATACGCTTGGAGAAGTTTTAGAAGCTGCTCATAAAAAACAAATTAGAATTGCTGAAACAGAAAAATATCCACATGTAACATTTTTCTTTTCTGGTGGAAGAGAAACCGAATTTATTGGAGAAAAACGTCTATTATGTCAGTCTCCAAAAGTGGCAACGTACGATTTAAAACCTGAAATGAGTGCCTATGAAATTAGAGATGCAATTATACCAGAATTACAAAAAGGTGATGTAGATTTTGTGTGTTTAAATTTTGCAAACGGAGATATGGTTGGACATACTGGTGTTTTTGAAGCTGCAATTAAAGCATGTGAAACCGTAGATAATTGCACAAAAGATGTTGTTACTACTGCTTTAGAAAATAATTATACAACCCTATTAATTGCAGATCATGGAAATTGTGAAACGATGATAAACCCAGACGGAAGTCCACATACATCACACACTACAAACCCTGTTCCTATCATCTTGATTGATAAAGAAATAAAATTGATAAAAAATGGTATATTAGGCGATATTGCTCCCACCATTTTAAAATTAATGAGCATACATCAACCCAAAGAAATGACTCAAAAACCTTTAGTTTAGCTTTTAAAATGAAAAAAATAATATTTGTACTTATAGTATTTTTAGCCGTAAATAGTTACGCACAACAAGAAACAAAAGCAACAAAAAATGCTTCTGGAGATTTAGTTGGTATTGTTCAAAAAGAAGATTTTGATCAGCAACCATATACCAACTGGTTTCAAGTTCCCTATGACAATTACTCTTTAGACAAAAGCACTGCAAAAAAATTAAAGAAAGCATTAAAAAACATTACTATAAAAGCATTTATAGGAACTTGGTGCGGAGATAGCAAAAGAGAAACTCCAAAGTTTTGTAAATTGTTATCCCTTGCTGAATTTAATTTAAAAAACTTAGAAATGATTACTGTAAATAGAGGAAAAAGAACTCCCGATAATTTACAGAAAGGATTCGAGATTAAAAGAATACCTACTTTTATTTTTTATGAAAAAGGAGAAGAAATTGGACGTTATGTAGAATATGCTAGAGAAACTTTAGAGATGGATATTTTAAAAATCTTAACAGGTAAAGAATACAAACATTCTTACAATCATTCAAAATAATATATGCTACCAAAAGACCATTTAATTATTGCCATAGATTTTGACGGAACTATTGTAGAAGATGCCTACCCTAAAATTGGAAATCCTATGATTTTTGCTTTTGAAACCTTACAAAAACTTCAATCTGAAGGACATCGACTTATTTTATGGACTTACAGAAATGGCAAAGCCTTAAGAGACGCTGTGATGTTTTGCAAAGAAAACGGGATCGTTTTTTACGCAGTAAACAAAAGTTATCCTGAAGAAGAATTTGATGGTAAAATAAGCCGTAAAATACACGCAGATTTATTTATTGATGATAGAAATCCAAAAAAAACGAAGATGTTTTTTCTCTAGACTCTGTAAATAGGTTCTCATCTAATTCCTTCCACATAGCTTCTTTCTATACTTTCTCTAAAATCTATTTGTCCCCCAACTCCAGAACATCTATTGTTTCCAATAACCTTCAAAAATTTGGAAAATTTAAAATACTGCTACCATTATAAAATCTGTTAAAAGCCATATTTTTAAGAAAATTCCATTTTTTATTAATTGTTTTTTTAAAGTATCTTTGCGCATTAATTTCACCTTCATGATTCAGATAAAAACGTTAGAAGAAATTGAGTTAATACGAGAAAGTGCATTGATCGTTTCTAAAACATTAGGAATTCTTGCCAAAGAAGTAAAACCTGGTGTTACCACACTTCAATTAGATAAATTAGCAGAAGACTTTATACGTTCTGAAGGCGCTATTCCTGGTTTTTTAGGGTTGTATGATTTCCCAAATACCTTGTGCATGAGTCCAAATGCTCAAGTTGTACATGGGTTTCCTACTAATGAACCGTTGGTGGAGGGCGATATTATTTCTATAGATTGTGGCGCCTTAAAAAACGGTTTTTATGGTGATCATGCATATACTTTTGAAGTTGGAGAAGTTGCAACAGAAACAAAAAAATTATTAGAAGTTACCAAGCAAAGTTTATACGAAGGAATTAGAGAATTAAAAGCTGGTAATAGAGTTGGTGATGTTGGTTTTGCAATTCAGAATTATGCAGAAAAGCATGGTTATGGAGTTGTTAGAGAATTGGTTGGACATGGTTTAGGAAGAAAAATGCACGAAGATCCAGAAATGCCAAATTATGGAAAACGTGGAAGAGGAAAGAAATTTATAAACGGAATGGTTGTCGCTATTGAGCCTATGATTAACATGGGAACTCATCAAATAAATCAACTGAAAGATGGTTGGACTATTTTAACAAAAGACGGAAAACCTTCTGCACATTTTGAACATGATGTTGCTCTTATTAATGGGAAGCCTGAACTACTTTCTACCTTCAAATATATTTATGATGCATTAGGAATCGTTTCTAATGAGGAAGATGAGTTTAGAGCTAAATAAAAAAGGTGTCAGTTTTTAAAATCATATTAAACACAATTCCAAGACCAATTCTTATTAAACTAAGTTATTTGGCAAAACCTTTTATTGCATTTTGGCTAAAAGGAAACAACTATACAGATCCAATAGATGGTAAAAGTTTTCGAAAATTTTTATCCTATGGATATGGGAAACAAAGAGAAAACGCTTTATCTCCAAGTACCCTTTCTTTAGAGAGACATCGATTATTATGGTTGTATTTAGAAAATGAAACAGATTTTTTTAAACCTGAACTTCATTCAAGTTCTAAAATTTTATTACGAAATTATTCAAAAGATGCTGAAACTAGTTCAGCACTCCGAGTGTTACACATGGCTCCAGAACAATGTTTTTTATCCCTTTTTAGAAAACAGAAAAATCTAGAGTATATTACTGCAGATTTGTATTCTCCTATTGCTGATGTAAAAGCAGACATTTGCAATTTACCTTTTGATGACAACTCCTTTGATGTTATTTTTTGCAATCATGTGTTAGAACATATTTCTGATGATACAAAAGCAATGCAAGAATTGTATCGGGTTTTAAAACCTAACGGAATGGGGATTTTTCAAATTCCGCAAGATCTATCTAGAGCAATAACTTTTGAAGACAATTCTATTACAAATAAAAAAGAACGTGCTCGAGTATTTGGACAATATGATCATGTACGTGTTTATGGTAGAGATTATTTTGATAAATTACGCTCTATTGGATTTAAAGTTGATGAAGTAGCATATACACAAAAAATCGCTCCAGAAATGGTAGAGCGATTTTGTTTATCTAAAGGTGAAATTTTGCCTGTATGTTTTAAATAATAGCGCCTTAGTCAACGTTTTTAAATTCTTCTATATTTCCTAAAGCATCTAAAAAGAGTAAAACAACACGTACCTCTGGATTGCTTTCTAAAAAAAGCATGGTTTTTTCTAATCCCATGGCCATAAAAGCCGTTGCATAAGCATCTACATCTGCACAATCTGACCTTGAAATAACAGAAGCACTTAACAAATTACTTTCTTTAGCAAAACCCGTTTTTGGATTTACAGTGTGTACATATTTTTTACCCTCTTTGGTTATTCTAAACTTTCTGTAATTCCCAGAAGTTGCCATGGATTCATTTTCTAAACGGATGGTAGTTTGAAAAGACTGTGTGCTATCAGTATTTGGTTGTTCTATAGCCACTGTCCAAAATTGCTCTTTTTTGTTTTTCCCTCTAGCTCTTATTTCTCCTCCAATTTCTACCAAATAATTTTGCTCGTTTTTACTTTCTAAAAAACGACCAACTACATCTATTCCAAAACCTTTGGCTATCGAGTTAAAATCTAAATAAATTTCTTTGAATTGTTTCTGAATTTTTCCATTCTTCAACTGTACTTTATCAAGACCAACAGACTGCATCATTTTTTGCACTTCTACACTATCTATTTCTTGTTTAGCTTCTTTGGGCCCAAAACCCCAAGCGTTTACTAAATTACCAACCGTTGGATCGAAATACCCATCAGTTTCTTTAAAAATACGTTTAGATTTTTGAAATACTTCTATAAATAAAGCATCAAGAATAATGGTAGAATCTCCTGAGTTTATTTTAGAAATATCTGAAGTTGGAATGTAAGTTGAAAGTGATTTATTTACTAAAAAAAACAAGCTATCTATTGATTTTTGATAGTCCGTTTTTTGTTCCGTTACTAATGTAATATGATATGTTGTTCCGAAAACAAATCCATCATACTTAATTATTTGTGTTTCTTTTTTAGTAGAACACGAAAATAAAAGAACTGCAAAAAGAAGTAATAAAAACTTTTTCATTCCTGAAAATTAAATAAAAACAAAGATACATTATAAAATACTCATAAAGTCATCATAAAAAATTGTTAATCTCTCTATAATTAGAATCTATTTTATAAATTTGCATAACAAATAACTTTTAAGAAAAAATGAAAAAAATATTACTTTCCCTAGCCGTTGTTTTTTTACTTGGTTCTTGTGTATCTAAAAAAGAATACGCAGCGTTAGAATCTACACATCAAAAAACAAAAGACGAATTACTTGCAATCAGAACCAATTTAACGAAATGTTTAATTGAAGCAGAAAAAAATCAATTCCTTGCGACTTCTAAAATTACAGATTTAGAAACTACTGTAATAGAATTACAGAAAGACAAAAGAAAAACGTTAGAATTTGTAGACAACTTAACTGTACTTACAAAAGGAGCAAATGATAATATTAAAGAAACATTGATTCAGTTAAGTAAAAAAGACCAATACATTAAATATATTAGAAAAGCAATGACTAAAAAAGATTCATTGAATCTTGCAGTTGCATTTCACTTAAAGAAAGAATTAAAAGAAGGTTTAGATGACGAAGACATTCAGATTAACGTTGAAAAAACAGTAGTTTTCATTTCTATCTCTGATAAGTTATTATTTAAAAGTGGAAGCTATAATGTAACTGATAAAGCATACAAGGTATTAGAAAAAGTTGCTGCTGTTATAAATGGACAACCGAATATGGATGTAATGATTGAAGGTCATACGGATTCTAAAACTATTAAAACAGAATTCTTAGAAGACAACTGGGATTTATCTGCAAAAAGAGCAACTTCTATTGCTAGAATTTTACAGAACAGATTTAAAGTTACTCCAGGAAGATTAATTGCTGCTGGTAGAAGTAGTTATGTGCCTTTAGCACCAAATGATACTGAAGCAAATATGGCTAAAAACAGAAGAACAAAAATTATTATTATGCCAAGATTAGATCAATTCTTTAATTTATTAGAAGAAAAAGCTGAATAATATTTTTTACTATATATTTTAAAAGCCTGTTTCGTTGAAACAGGTTTTTTTGTTTAGCACTATTTTTAGTAACTTCGCTAGTATATTTAGCAGATTCTATTTAAACTAATTGGATACAAATGGAGAAAAACACAGAAGAGTTAGATACTTATTTAGACAATCACTTCATACACAGAAGTAATTGGTTAAGAGCTGCAGTTCTTGGAGCAAATGATGGAATTTTATCTACTGCTAGTATTGCAATTGGTGTTGCAGCTGCAAGTGATATTCGAGAGCCTATTGTTTTGGCAACATTAGCGGGGCTAGTTGCTGGTGCTTTATCAATGGCTGCAGGAGAATATGTTTCTGTAAGTTCACAAACAGATGTTGAAAATGCTGACATCGAACGTGAAAAGCAAGAACTAAAAGAAATGCCTGAAATTGAATTACAACGGCTTGCAGAAATTTATGAAAAAAGAGGTCTAAAAAAAGAAACTGCTTTAATAGTAGCTATAGAATTAACAGAACATGATGTCCTTGGCGCACATATAAGAGATGAATTAGGAATTAATGAAATGAATCAAGCTAAACCGATGCAAGCTGCATTTGCTTCTGGGGCAGCATTTACAGTCGGAGGATTACTTCCTTTTTTAGTAGTACTATTTCTTCCTCTAGGTAGTTTGGAGTATTCACTTTACGGTTTTGCTTTATTTTTCCTTATAATTTTAGGAGCATTATCAGCAAAAACAGGTGGCTCAAATATTCTGACAGCAATTTTAAGAATTTCTTTTTGGGGTACAATTGCTATGGGATTAACAGCTTTAGTTGGATATCTGTTTAATGTAAATGTCGGTTAAATTTTATGGTGTGCTAAATTAAAAAAAAGAGTACATTTTATAGCTATTTTTTATACAAAATTGAAAAAATACTACTCCAAAATTTTAATAAAATCTTCAAAAGCTACATAATACGGTTGGTCTTTAAAAACAGGGTTTTCGGTGCTTTCTGCATTTGCAATTCCAATACCAGCAAACCAAACGTTGGCATCTTGTTTTTTTGCGTGTTCTTTAAACGTTTCCATCCATAACACATCGTAGTCTTCTGGATTTTGAATATTATTAGTTGTTTTTACCAATACAAAAATGGTGGGTTCTCCTTTTTTAAATAACACAAACTGCGGATGTTTTTTTAATTCGCTGTTTACAGCTACAAACTCATAACTCAGTTCTTGGAGTTTTTTTCCAATAATGTTCATTCCTAAATTATGCAATTCTTGTGCTGTTAAAACTTGCATTACTTTTTCTTATTGTGTTTATTGTAATTTTTGTCACCACGTGTTTTTGGCTTTTTATATTTCTTAGCAATTTCTCTTCGGTAAGAACCCCCTTGGTTTGTTTGGCTATTCTTTTCACTTTTTTCATGAAACGCTGCACCTGGAACATATTCTAGCGAAGTTCTGTTTTTAGAACGTTCCATATCTTCTCTTGGGCGTTCATCTTCCGTTAACAATTCAGAAATAGCAATTTCAGCAGGAAATTCTACTTTCGGAATTTGGTAATTCATTAACGTTTCTATTCCAGCTTTATCTTCTTGTTCTTTTGGTGTAGAAAATAAAATGGTTTTTCCTTCGTGTTCTGCTCTACCTGTTCTACCAATTCTGTGCATATAATTTTCAGGAAAATTAGGCGTATCAAAGTTGATTACATGACTAATTTCATCTAAATCTAATCCACGAGCCATCACATCTGTTGCCACCATAATTCTGTTCATTCCGTCATCAAACTGACGAATAGAACGAATTCTATAATTCTGTGTTTTGTTAGAATGAATGACACAAATTTCGTCTGCAAATGATTCATCTAACGATTCGAATAATCTGTCTGCGCCACGTTTATTGGCTACAAAAACCAACACTTTGGTAAATGTTTTTTTGTCATTTAGTAAGTGATTTAATAAATTAACTTTGGTATAAAAATTTGGAACATCGTAACATTGCTGTGCAATATTATCTAGCGGCGTTCCACTTACAGCAATAGAAATTTTTTCTGGCGATTTAAAAAAGTCAGTAATTAATGCATCAACATCTTCGGTCATAGTTGCAGAAAACATAATATTTTGTCTGCGTTCAGGTAAAATATCAAAAATATTTAAGAGTTGAAATCTAAATCCTAAATCTAACATAACATCAACCTCATCAATGACTAATTTCTGAATAGATTTCATGTTTAGTGCTTTGCTCAACGCTAAATCGTACAATCTTCCTGGAGTTGCAACAACAATATCTTGTCCTTGCATAATCTCTCTTTTTTGCACGTTGATGTTTGCGCCACCATAAACTCCCAAAACTCGTAACGTAATATATTTTGCTAATTTTTCTATTTCCTCTACAACTTGCAACACCAATTCTCTTGTTGGAACTAGTACCAAAACTCTTGGAAATTTTTGTTCAGAAAACTTTAAATCTTTTATAATAGGCATCATATACGCAAAGGTTTTTCCGGTGCCAGTTTGCGCGATACCCACTACATCTTTACCAGATCTTACAACAGAAAATGCTTGTTCTTGAACTGGAGTTGGATTTGTAAATCCTAAATCTTCAATAGCGTTTAAAAGCTGTGTAGATAAATTTAAATCTTGAAAAGTAGTTTGCATACAAAAAAATTATGCGGCAAAGATACCATTTCTAAAAATGTTAGTTCTCTAAAATTGTTTCTAAAGTTGTAGTATATTTTTTAAAACTTCTAATGTTATGATGTGTTCCGTTTTTAAGAGGAACAAACTCTTTTTCTGCTGCAGTAATCAACTGCAATAATTGTTTACTTCCTACAATAGGAGTGGTTTTATCTTCTGTACCATGAAAAATGGTAATCGGACTTTTAATTTTTGAAATATATTCGTTGGAATTGAATTTAAAATTCAATAAAAACTGCGGAATTACTTTGTATTTAAAATTAGCCGCATGATGCAAATTATAAAAAGGCGCTTCTAAAATAACATGTTTTGGATTGTTTTCTGAACCAACTTTTGTTGCAAATGTAGTTCCTAAAGAACGTCCGTACACAACAATATTTTTTTCCTCAAATTTTTGTTTTACATAGTTGTAACTCAACAATGCATCGTTGTACATTTGAGTTTCGTTAAAAACCCCAGTACTTTTTCCGTAACCCCGATAATCAATGACAAAAACATCATACTTAAATTGTGTAAAGTAGGATGTGATTTCTCCCCAACGAATTAGATTTCCTTTATTTCCATGGAAAAACAAGATAATTCCTTTCGGATTTTTTGCTTTTATATGCAATGCATTTATGGTTTCGTTATCTTTTGTTTTTAAGTTTACTTCTTCAAAATCAAAAGGAAATTGATACACATATTCTGTGTCAATCGATTCTGGCAAAAAAATTAATTTTTTTTGAAAAAGATGTAATAAACTCATAATTAATAGTAATAAAGTAAGCAAAGTTAATATTACTTTTTTACTCTTTTTCATTTTTTTAATGTTCGTTTATATCTAATAAAATCGATACTTGTCTTTTCTCTATCAACTTTAGAAATACTTTCTTCATTTAACAATTCTTCTAATGCTTTATGATAGCTTTCAAAATTATGTAAGTTTTTATGTCCGCCGTCAATAATTGGATACAAACGTGTTGAACTCGGGTTTAATTTAGACAATTGTAAGCTCGATTTAAATTTAATCACTTTATCATTGGTACCATGAATAATTTTAATCGGACAATCTACATACTTTATCCATTTATAAGTTGGCATTTGATACCGCATCACCAATCCTAAAGGAATAAAAGGCAAATACCTTTTTACATTTTTAGACATGCTAACATACGGACACGCCAAAATGAGCATTCTTGGATTATTCATCGATGCAACTTTGGTTGCCAAGCCTGTTCCTAAAGAACGACCATACACAATAATTTTTTCTTCATTAACAATTTCTTTTAATTTATCATACACTAACAACGCATCATCTTTCATGGATTTTTGACTCATTTTTCCAGTACTTTTTCCAAATCCACGATAATCAATCATAATAACATCGTAGCCATGAATGGTAAAGTCTATAGCAAATTTCCCCCAACCTTTTATACTTTTAGAATTGCCTTTTAAGTAAAAAACAACTCCTTTAGAGTTTTCTGCCTGAAAATGCAATCCGTTGATAACAACACCTTTTTTAATCTCAAGATTATATTCTTTTACTTTCTGATTTTCGTACTGAAATATAAAATCTTCTGGCAGTTTTTCTGGGTGAAACAAAAAACGTTCTTGAAAAAAATAGAGAACGATACTTACAAAAGCAATGACACAAATAAATATGATAATAGCTGTTGTTAAGTTCATGTAAAAAATCGTTTCTACGAATCTAATGTTTTTTTAGTAATAAAAAATTGTAACTTTACCTATATCAACTAATTAATTCAACTAACCAATGAAACATCTATTAATAGTAATCAGCTTAAGTTTCTTAGTATTTAGCTGCAATACTAACGAGAACTCAAAAAAACAAACTTATAAAAGTAACAGCTATGGTGATTTAGTAACATTATTTCATAATTGGCGTTCGTTTGAAAATCCGCCTAAATTGGAAGGTGCACCAGATTATACAAAAGCAACTTTTAATAAACGTTGGCCAAAATTTAAAGAACTACAATCTCAACTAAAAGCAATTGACACTACTAATTGGGCTGTTGAGAATCAAGTTGATTGGATGCTGGTTTGGGCAGAAATGAATGGCTATGACTTTAACCATAACATTTTAAAACCTTGGGTTCGAGATCCTGCATTTTACACTACTGTTTGGGAACATAAAAGTGATGTGCCTGCTCATGAAGGACCAACGAATCATGGCACAACTGAATTATGGACCTATACATTTCCATTATCTGCACAAGAACGAATGAGATTCATCACCGACTTAAAAGTGATTCCTCCTTTTTACAAACAAGCAACACAAAACTTAACTGGAAACGCAAAAGATTTATGGATTACAGGAATTCGAAATATTAAAACTCAAAGTAAAGTATTGACCAATCTAAAATCTAAAGCAGCAATTAAAAATGATACAGAAATCATCTCTGTGATTAATGATGCTATTTCTGCGACTGATAATTTGGCTGCGTGGTTACATAAAAAATCGACCTCTAAAACAGGTCCATCTGGAATTGGCAAAGATAATTACACGTGGTATCTACAAAATGTGCATTTAGTTCCATTAACTTGGGATGACGAAGTAATGATTTTAAAAAGAGAACTTGCTCGTGCTTGGACATCCTTAAAATTAGAAGAACACAGAAATAGAAATCTACCAGAACTAGTTGATGCTAGTTCACCAAAAGCATATGATAAAATGGCTGATGAAGCTGCAAAAAGCTTGATGAACTTTTTAGAGCAACAAGATATTGTAACTGTAAAACCCTATTTCGAACCTGCATTACGTCAACATTTAGGAGAATATGTTCCAAAAGAGAAACGCAACTTTTTCTTAATTGGAGAACATTACGATCCAAGACCTTTATATTCTCATTTTTATCATTGGTTTGAATTGGCAAGAATGGATTTAGAACCAAATAAAAGTGAAATTAGAAAAGGACCTTTATTGTATAATATTTTCGATTCTAGAAATGAAGGAACTGCAACAGCTGTAGAAGAAATGTTTATGCAAGCTGGTTTGTATGATGACAGCCCAAGAAGCAAAGAAATTGTTTACATTATGATTGCCCAACGTGCTGCGAGAGGCTTAGGTTCTTTATATGCCCATGCAAACGAAATGACGATGGAGGAAGCTGGAGGAATTCATAGTGGATATACACCTAGAGGTTGGATGAAAACTGAAAAAGAACTACTAATTTTTGAGCAACATTTGTATTTACGTCAACCTGGTTATGGATCTAGTTATATTACTGGAAAGTATTTATTAGAAAGCGCGTTGGCTGATTATGCAAGAATACAAGAATTGCAAGGAAAGCCTTTTGTGACCAAAGATTTTTTTGACACACTAAATAGTATTGGTAACATTCCGACTTCATTAGGTCATTGGCAAATGACAGGGCAAAAGAAACACTTAACATCTATTTTTAATGATTAAATTCTTAGACATATTGAACGGATATTATGGGAAAGAACAAAATAGGAAAGCCTGCCTTTGCCGCAGGTAGGGAACTAAAATACGCACTTGGAGAAATAGTTTGGTAATGATTGGTATTTTGTTAGCATTACAAGTAAGTAAATGGAATACAGAAAACAATAATAAAGCCAAAGAAAAATCTATATTGTAAAACTAAAAACAGACAAAGGATACATTATTATAAAAATAGTGTACGTTAAAAATTACGGGGTTAAGCTTTTCATAGTTTAACCCTTTTTTTAATTACAGTTAAATACTGGCTTAGTAAACTGATTTAAATTAATAAATAGAAATAAGTTAAAGCACCAATATCTAAGAAAATCATCTTTTAAAATTATTTGATGATGATTTAGCCTCTAAATGATTTGTAACAATTCTCTGTAAGCTAATTTTAATGTATTTCTTCCTTTCTAAACTATTCCATAGAAAAACTTTGATATCCACGCTTAATTTGGTGCTAAAGCGCAACGTATAAAGCTAAAATACCGATACATTTCTGTATCGGTATTTTAGCTTTATATAAGACCCTTCAACTACGCTCAGGGTAACATTTACTTGTTTAATATCATCTATCTAACCTCCAAAGTCATCAAATCGGATATTTTCATCTGCAAGACCAAAATCTTCTCCCATTTTTTGTACTGCTTGATTCATTAATGGTGGTCCACAGAAGTACAATTCTAAGTCTTCTGGTGTTTCATGATCATTTAAATAGTTCTCGATTACACAATTATGTATAAATCCTATAAAACCATCACCTTCTATATCATTAATGTCTTTTTTAACTTTCCAATTATCTGCCTCTATAGGGTCAGATAACGCAATGTAGAATTTAAAATTTGGGAAATCTTTTTCCAAAGCCCTAAAGTGTTCTAGATAAAATAATTCTGCCTTAGAACGTCCTCCGTACCAATACGTAACGGTTCTACCTGTCTTTAAGGTTCTGAATAAATGATATAAATGCGAACGCAATGGCGCCATTCCAGCTCCACCACCAACATATAACATTTCCGCTTCAGACTCATTTATAAAGAACTCTCCATAAGGTCCAGAGATTGTAACCTTATCCCCTTTCTTTAAGTTAAAGATGTATGAAGATGCAATTCCTGGATTTACATCCATCCATCCGCCTTTTGCTCTATCAAAAGGTGGTGTTGCGATACGTACATTTAACATAATTTCTCTTCCTTCGGCAGGATAAGAAGCCATTGAATATGCTCTTTCTACAGTCTCCGTATTTTTCATTACTAAAGGCCATAACTTAAACTTATCCCACTCAGGTTTGAATTTATCTGGAGTCTCATGTTCTTCTGGATGCGCTGTTACATCCATCTCAGAAAACTGTACTTCACATACTGGGATTTCAATTTGAATATATCCACCTGCTTTATATCCCATGTCTTGTGGAATTTCCACAACAAACTCCTTAATAAAAGTGGCTACGTTATAATTTCTAACGACAACTGCAGCCCATTTTTTAATTCCAAAAATTTCTTCTGGAATAGAAATATCCATGTCTTGTTTTACTTTTACTTGACAAGCTAAACGAACTCCGTGTTTTAATTCTTTACGTGTAAAGTGAGGAATTTCTGTTGGTAGAGCTTCACCTCCACCAGAATTCACATGACATTCACATTGAATACATGTTCCACCACCACCACATGCAGATGGTAAAAATATTTTTTCGTTTCCTAATGTTGATAACAAAGTTCCTCCAGAACCAACTTCAATAGTTCTTTCTCCGTTTATGGTGATTTTTACAGGACCAGATGGAGATAGTTTTTGTTTTACAAATAATAACAATGTAACTAATAACAACGTTATTAACAAAAATGCAGCTACTGTTAGTCCGATTGTTCCTAATGTACTTGTTGCTACTATCATTACTCTTTAATTTCTTTAGTGTTACCCGCTATTTCTGTACTCTTAGATTGCTCTACATGAGCTTTCTTTACTTCGTTAGCATTTACTTCATTATTAACTTCTTTTACAGTCTCTACTGTTGGGTTTTCTTTCTTTGGAGCTTCATCACCACCGGTTAACATACCCCCAAAACTCATAAATCCAATAGCCATTAAACCAGTAATAATAAAGGTAATTCCTAAACCTCTTAAAGCGTCGGGTACCTTTGAATATCTAATCTTTTCCCGGATAGCTGCGATAGTAAGAATTGCTAAAAACCATCCAATACCAGAACCAATTCCATAGGTTAATGACAATCCTAATGTTGGAATTTCACGAGATTGCATAAATAAAGACCCTCCTAAGATTGCACAGTTTACTGCAATTAAAGGCAAGAAAATACCTAATGAGTTGTACAATGAAGGTGAAAATTTTTCTACAATGATTTCTACCAATTGTACCATCGTTGCAATGGTTGCAATAAACATGATAAATGACAAGAAACTTAAGTCATAATCTGCATATTCTGCACCTAACCATTTTAAAGCTCCTGGTTGTAATAAGTATTGGTCTAATAGCCAGTTTAAAGGTACCGTTACCGCCAAGACAAAGATTACAGCCGCTCCTAAACCTACAGCTGTAGTTACTTTTTTAGATACCGCAAGGTAAGAGCACATTCCTAAGAAGGTTGCAAACACCATGTTGTCTATAAAAATCGACTTGAAAAATAATTCTAAATGTTCCATATTTTTTTCAATTTACAGTTATCAATTGTCTATTATCAATTTTAAACACTGATAATTGATCATTGAACACTGATTTTAGTCTTCTATTAATGTTTTATTTCTACTACGTTGTACCCAGATAATAATTCCAACAATAATTAACGCCATTGGCGATAGCAACATAAATCCGTTGTTTTCATATCCTATAGAATACAAGCCTGTTTTCTCAATTGGATCACCCAAAACAGAAAAACCTAATAAAGTCCCCGAACCTAATAATTCTCTAAAGAAACCAACGATAATTAAAATAACTCCATAACCTAAAGAGTTTCCTATTCCATCTAAAAACGATTTCCATGGTCCGTTAGCCAAAGCAAAAGCTTCAAATCGTCCCATGATAATACAGTTGGTAATAATTAATCCAACAAATACTGATAAGGTTTTACTAAGTTCATAAGCAAATGCTTTTAGAACTAAATCAACAATAATTACCAATGCTGCAACCACAATTAGCTGAACAATAATTCTAATTTTAGAAGGAATGATGTTTCTCATTAAAGAGATTACTACATTTCCTAATCCTAACACAAACAAAACAGAAACTGCCATTACAATAGAAGCTTTCAATTCAGCGGTAATTGCTAAAGCAGAACAGATACCTAATACTTGTATGGTAATTGGATTATTATCTGCTAATGGGTCTGTGATTAATGCTACGTCCTTTTTTGATAAAAGTCCCATATTAGTTTGTTTTTAATGTGTTAAAGTAAGGTACATACAATCTTAAATCTGATTTAATCATTGCAGAAACTCCATCTCCTGTAATGGTAGCGCCAGCAATTGCATCTACTTCATTATCTTTTTTTTCTTCGTTTTTTGGATCATTATTTCCTTTTGCAACAGTAACTCCTTTGAAGTCTCCATTATTAAAAAGGTATTCTCCAATAAAATCATCCATAAAGTAGCGTTGCTTAATATTTGCTCCTAATCCAGGAGTTTCTCCTTTATGATCAAAATATACTCCTTGAATAATCATGTTTTTATCTAAGGCTACATATCCCCAAATGGCATCCCAAAGACCTTTCCCTCTAATTGGAGCTATATAAAATGTTAACCCATCCTTTTCTCCTACAAAAAGAGGCAATCTTCTTTGTTTGCCTTCTTTTGCAGCGGTTTTTTCTTTCTTTACATCAATTAAATATGGCTCTTGATTGTTGTTTTCTGCCATATATTCAGCTCTGTTTTGCAGCTTAACAAGCTTTCCATTATCTGTAACCAACACTAATTGCTCTTTGATGTATTTATTAAACTCTGTTCCCGCTTCTTTTGTTGAGACAAAAATAGCGCTAGATTCATCATTTTCATTTACGCCCATGGCGTATAAAATATTTTGTTGCTTTTCTATACGTTTGTTTTCGTCAATATTTGGTTTTAAAGACGCCGCAAAATAGGCTAACAAAGATCCTACAATCACCACCATTCCAATGGAAAAAAGTACTGTATATAAATTACTATCTGTTTTTTTAGACATAACTATGCAGTTTTAGCTGTTAAACGTTTCTTTCTTCTTTTTACATTTCCTTGAACCACATAATGGTCAATTGTTGGAGCAAATACATTCATTAACAAGATTGCTAACATGACTCCTTCCGGATATGCTGGATTAAATACACGTATCATAATAGAAATAAAACCGACAAAGAAACCATAAATCCATTTTCCTTTGTTTGTTTGTGATGCGGTTACAGGATCAGTTGCCATATAGACAGCTCCAAATGCAAATCCTCCAATTAATAAATGATGCCAGAATTTGGTATTCATCAAATCGTAAAATTTACTTCCTTCTCCAATCCATCCTTGATCAACAACTCCATTAAAAATTAACCCCATTGCCAACGCTCCTAAAGACGCACTTAACATAATTCTCCAACTGCCAATTTTTGTAAAGATTAAGAATAACGCTCCAATTAAGATTAATAATGTGGATGTTTCTCCGACTGAACCTGGAATGAAACCTGCAAACATATCCCAAGCAGAATACACTATTTCTTTACCTTGCGCTAAAGCTCCTAAAATAGTTTCTCCAGAAATTGCATCCAAATTTTGTCCTGCTATAATTGCTTTATCTCTTGCCACAGCACCTTCAACCCAAACCTTATCTCCAGACATCCACGTTGGATATGCAAAAAATAAAAATGCTCTAATGGTTAATGCCGGATTTAAGATATTCATTCCTGTTCCACCAAAAACTTCTTTTCCGATTACTACACCGAAAATTACAGCTACTGATAACATCCATAATGGAATATCAACAGGTACAATTAAAGGAACTAACATTCCTGTTACTAAATATCCTTCTTCAACTTCGTGTCCTTTAATTACTGCGAAAATAAACTCAACAGCTAAACCAACTCCATAAGAAACTAGTACCAAAGGTAAAATCTTAGCTGCACCAATAAATAAGTTTTCTAAATTCCAGAATTCTCCACTAAAGAAAGACATTCCGGAAGTAAAATTACCATTTACTGCGATGTTATGTTGAAAACCTGCATTAAACATGCCGAAGATTAAACATGGCACTAAGGCCATAATTACAATATTCATGGTACGTTTTAAATCGTCTGCCACTTTAATATGAGTTCCTCCATGAGTAACTTCGTTCGGCAAATATAAAAAGGTATGGATTGCGTTAAACGCAGGAGCCATTTTTGTCCCTTTATATTTTTCTTTTAAAGTATGTAAATTTTGTTTTAAGCCCATAATCTTATCCTAATTCTTCTCTCATTAAATCCAACCCTTCACGAATTATTTTCTGATGAGGCTGTTTTGATACACAAATAAATTCTGTTAAAGCAAAATCTTCTGGTGCAACTTCATAAGCACCTAAAGACTCCATTTCGTCTAAATCTTTATACATACATGCTTTTAATAATTGCATTGGATATATATCTAACGGAAAAACTTCTTCATAAGAACCTGTAACTACAAATGCTCTGTGTTCTCCGTTTGTGTTTGTATTTAAATCATATTTTTTCTTAGGATTCATCCAAGAAAAAGTGAATGCTCTAGTCGTAGATACTTTATTAAAAACTGGCTTGTTCCATCCAAATAATTCATAATCATCTCCTTCTGGAATTGCTGTTATTTGATTGTCGTAGTATCCTAGACTCTCTTCTAAAGAAACCTGAGTTCCAGACAATACATTACCACTAATGATTCTAGAATTTTCAGCGTTTAAATTATCTGTTACAATGTTTTTGATAGTTGCTCCAGGATATGCAGTAATGTATTTAGGCTTCGAAAATTGAGCCCCTGTTAAGGCAATTGTTCTTTTTGCATTGAACTTTCCTGTTAATAATAATTCTCCAATTACCACTAAATCTTGTCCAGTAACTACCCAAATAACCTCTCCTTTATTAATAGGATCTAAACGCGCAATTTGTATGCTCACATTCCCAATTGGATGCGGACCTACTAAATTGTGTAATTCAGCTCCTTTTACTCCTTTAAACGGAGATAAGGTTGAGTCTTTTGAAATTGAAACATGTACTTTCCCTTCAGTTAATTTCCCTAAAGCAATAATTGCTTCTTGAATTTCAGCCTCTTTTCCTTTTAAAGCATAATCTAAATCTGCTGCTAAAGGAGCGCTATTATATCCTGAAATAAAAATAGCTTTTGGTGCTTGATCTGGATTTGCAACAACATCATAAGGACGTTGTTTTATAAATGGCCAACAACCTGAAGCTAGTAAATGAGTTTTTACTTCTTCTCCAGACATTTTAGCTGCCTCTTTTTTACCAAAATCTGCAAATTGCTGTGAAGCATCTGCTTGAATTTTAATCTCTAATACTTTTCTTCTTTCTCCACGAATAATATCTTCTACTTTACCACTAACTGGCGAAGGAAATAAAATACGCTCATCACTTTTTGAATAAAATAGCGAATCACCAGCTTTTACTTCTGCTCCAATTTTAATGGTAAGTTTAGGTGTTATTCCGTGAAAATTTTCTGGCTTTATTGCATAAACCCCTGCAATGCTAATATTTGCTATCGTTTGTTCTGCTTCACCAACAAGCTTGATGTTCAACCCTTTTTTTATACGGATGTCTTTTGACATAGTAAATATGACTTTTAATTATCTTAAAAAAACACGCAAATTTATAAATTTTGTAAGTGTTCTGTAGCCTATTTAAAGTTTATCTTATCTAAACAACATTATTTATATTAATTCTAAATAGTGTTTATTTTTACTAATTTAATATTTAGTACGTTTGTATAAATAGAAACAATAATAGCTACTAATTATCCAAAAATAGATCTATGAGAGTAAAGAAATTTTTAATAATCTTTTTCCTTTTTATATGGATCTTTTCTTTTTCTCAAAAAAACATTAAAAGCATTCAACTTAAACCTTTAGGAGCAACTAATTTTTCTACAATCATTCCTTTAGGAAAAACATTGCTACTTTCTTTTGATGATTTAGACGCAGATCAAAAAGAATATTCTTACAAAATAGAACATATGGATTCTGATTGGAAACCAAGCAAAATTTTTACGAACGAATATATTATTGGTTTTAATCAAAATAGAATTATCGAGTACGAAAATTCTTTTAACACATTACAAGAGTACACACATTATGAAGTTCAAATTCCGAATTCAAATACCAAAATAATTAAAAGCGGAAATTATCTTATTTCCGTTTTAGACGAATACCAAAATATTGTTTTTACTAGAAAATTTACTCTTTACGAGAGCAAAACATTGGTTGGTGTTTCTGTTATTAGAAGTAGAAATACACAAATTATAAATCAGCAGCAAACGGTTCAGTTTACTATAAATTACAATGCGAATGAAATCAAAAATCCATCGCAAGAAATTAAAACGGTTGTATTGCAAAACAATATTTGGGAAACAGCAATTTATAATTTAAAACCACAATTTTTCAGAAATAATCAATTGGTTTATAAATATTACGACAAATCTAATTTTTGGAGCGGAAATGAATATCTGAATTTTGATAATAAACAAATAAGAAACAGCACAATTCAAATTGCTCGAGTAGAAAAAAGAGATATTTATCACGCGTATTTATATACTCAGGAACCTAGAAATTTAAAAACCTACACGTATTTTCCAGACATAAACGGACAGTTTGTAATTAGAACTACAGAAGCAAACAATTCGTTTACCGAAGCAGATTATGCAATGGTTCATTTTTTATTAGATTCTGATGAAATACCAAACAAAGAAATTTATGTCTACGGAGCTTTTAACGATTTTAAAACCACTGAAGAAAACAGAATGGAATTTAATGCTATTACAAAAAAACAGGAAGCTTCTATTTTACTAAAACAAGGATTTTATAACTATACGTTTGTAACAAAAGACCAAAATAACACTGTAAATGGTCACGAAATCAATGGTTCTTTTTATCAAACAGAAAACGAATATACGGTACTTGTATATTACAAAGCTTTTGGAGAAAATTACCAACGTGTTATCGGAGTTGGTACCGGGAAAATAAATCAACAAGAATAAAACTTCTATATTTTTCGGTATTTACCTAAAGTTCTTATATTTGATAAGCTAACTTTTCAAAAAACTGTATGGTACAGCAAATTACAAATGGTATAAAAATATCTGTAAAAACCAAATTTAATGGTTCAATAGTAAGAAATCAAAACACATTTAATGCGTTTAGTTATTTTATTACTATTGAAAACGAATCGGATGATATTGTGCAATTATTAGAACGTTTTTGGGAAATATCGGATGCGCTAAATGATAAAGAATTTGTTGCTGGCGAAGGCGTTGTTGGACAAAAACCAACGCTAAATCCAAAAGAAGAATACACCTACAGATCTAATTGTTTTTTGCTTGGTTCTACCGGTTCTATGAAAGGAACTTTTAAAATGATTAACAAAAAAACAAATCTGCTTTTTCAAGTTATTATTCCAACTTTTCAGCTAACAGCTACACCATTACTTAACTAATGAAATTAAGAATTATAAAGAAAACGAATACGCTTGCAAAAGTTCTAGACTCTAAATGTTTTAATTGCGGATATCCTTTTTCTGGACAAGAAAAATTTTGCCCTGAATGTGGGCAAGCAAATAAAAACCCTAAAATCACTTTCGGCAGTTTTGTACATGAAGTTTTTAACGGTTTTATTTCTTGGGATTCTAAATTTTGGACAACTTTTATCCCTTTATTAACCAAACCAGGAAAAATTTCTCGAGATTATATTGACGGAAAAAGGCAAAGATATGCTAACCCGTTTCGATTCTACTTAACCATTTCTGTACTCTTTTTTTTAATTGTAGGAGCAACAGAAAGCTATGATAAGTTTGATGAATTCAGAAAAGGAACCACTAGTAAAATACATTCAATTAATCCCCAAATCGACAACATTACTAGCGCCATAGACACTACATCTACTGAGTTTATAACAAATTCAAATAAAGTGTTGAAAAATGCAGATTCAACTGACCGAAAGGAACTTTCCACGATAAAACTCGACTCTTTAAAAAAGGACACACCAGTTAACAAAAGCCCACAAATTAGCTTTATCCCTAATTTTTCTAAGTTCTATACATTTCAAAAAAAATACCCAAAATCAGAAATTGAAGACGCCTTAGATAGCTTAAATGTTGAACACACCTTTTTCAATCGTTTCTTCTACAGCAGAGTAAAAGCCTTAAGAACAATGGCTGGAGACAAGAATAAACGGGAAGTTTTTCAAAAACAAATGATTTCTTATATATCAATTTCATTGTTTGTTTTATTGCCTCTTTTTACCTTGTTTTTGAAGCTATATTACATCAGAAGGAAATACACATATGTAGAACATTTAGTGTTTGTATTTCATACACAAACTGTCTTTTTTCTACTTTCAATAATCTTTTATCTAGCCTATTATTTTAAGCCTAAAGATTATATGGCAGGTGTTTTTCTACTGCTCTTTATAATTTATTTGTATTTGGCCATGAGACGATTTTACCAACAAGGACGTTTTAAAACCTTTTTAAAATTTATATTGGTTAATTTCTCTTTTTTCATAGTATCAATTATAGGCGTAATAATTATAGCAGGAATTACTTTCATGATGTATTAAACCAAACTATGGTAGTTCATAATTACATTTGAAGCATCTTTTTTCACTGAAGTAACACTAACTGTTTCCACATCCCAACGTTTCATTTTTACGGAATTTTCAGGCGTTCCAATTTCTGAATTATGATGAAATTGTAAGATATCTTTTTGCACAAATTCTTGATGATTTGCCAACCAATCTGAAAACCAATTTCTTCTTAATTGTTTTTCGTTTTCTGTATATAATGTAGAAGAAGACCAAATTTTTGGTTCTTGTTTTAATTTAGAAAAGTGTTTTTGTATTCCGTCCCAAACCAATTCATAGGTGTTTAAATCAGTATTCCAATCTACTAAGACAATTGTAAAAGGTTCAATTCCGTTAAAATCAAAACCTTGAATATAGCTTTCAAAATCGTCCGATTTTAAAATTGCTTTCACAATAATTCCTCTACTCATTTTATATATGGCTTCACGTTTGTGAACTTCAAATCCGCCATTTAACAAACAAACCAATCTGTTTTTATCACTTAAACCGATCCACGTTCCGCCAGCTAATTCATCTTTCGGATAGGTTAATTTTACGCCATCTTCAAAATACTCTTTGGGCTCAATAGTTTTTCTTGAAGGCTGTTCGTCTCTATTTGATGTTAAAATAAAATCAGACTTGCCAATTGGCAAATACGTAACGGTACACATAAATAGTATTTGTTTTTGATAATTTACAACAGAAATCGAGTTCTTCAAACTAAAAATAAATTGTAACTTCGCACTTCAAAATTAGTCGATTAAAACTTAAAATCATACAAAATGGCAAGAGGATTTTTTAATGTTCCAAAAGCAATAAACGAACCAGTAAAAGAATATGCTCCAGGTTCTCCAGAAAGAAAAGAATTATTAGCAATGTATAAAGCTATGTACAATAGCAATATAGATGTGCCAATGCATATTAACGGTGAAGAAATTAGAACTGGAAACACTAAAAACATTACACCTCCACACGATCATAAACATATTGTTGGTCAATATCATACTGCAGATAAATCTCATGTTGATGCTGCAATTTCTACTGCTTTATCTGCAAGAGAAGCTTGGTCTAGCGTAAATTGGACAGAAAGAGCTTCTATTTTCTTAAAAGCTGCTGAATTATTGGCAGGTCCTTATAGAGCAAAAATGAATGCTGCTACAATGATAGCGCAATCTAAAAACGTGCACCAAGCAGAAATTGATGCTTCATGTGAAATGATTGACTTCTTTCGTTTTAATGTACAATACATGACTGATATTTTTAAAGATCAGCCAGATTCTGCGCCTGGAATATGGAACAGGGTTGAGTACAGACCTTTAGAAGGATTTGTATATGCAATTACACCGTTTAACTTTACATCAATTGCCGCAAACTTACCTGCTGCTGCTGCTTTAATGGGGAATGTTGTTGTTTGGAAGCCATCTGATCATCAAGCATATTCTGCACAAGTAATTGTAGATTTATTTAAAGAAGCTGGCTTACCTGACGGAGTAATAAACGTTGTTTATGGAGACCCAGTAATGATTACTGATACGGTATTAGCTTCTCCAGATTTCTCTGGATTACACTTTACAGGATCTACTCATGTTTTCAAAAACTTATGGAAGCAAATAGGAAACAATATTCATAATTATAAAACATATCCAAGAATTGTTGGAGAAACTGGTGGTAAAGATTTTATCTGGGTACACAACTCTTCAAACCCTTTACAAGTTGCAACTGCAATTACAAGAGGGACTTTTGAATATCAAGGACAAAAATGTTCTGCTGCTTCAAGATCTTACATTCCTGCTTCAATATGGTCAGCTGTAAAAGGGCATTTAATTACACAAGCTAGTGAGTTAAAAATGGGGTCTCCAGAAGATCCTAGCAACTATGTCAATGCCGTAATTCACGAAGGTTCTTTTGATAAAATCGCAAGTTTCTTAGACGCTGCTAAAACGGATGCTGATGCAGATGTTATTATTGGTGGTGGCCACGATAAATCTGTTGGATACTTTATAGAGCCAACTGTTATTGTAGCAAAATCTCCTACATATAAAACAATGTGTACAGAGTTATTCGGCCCTGTAATGACTATTTATGTATACGAAGATGCAGAGTGGGAAGCTTCATTAAAATTAGTTGATGAATCTACAGAATATGCATTAACAGGAGCAATCTTCTCTACAGATAGATACATTGTTGAAAAAGCTTCTAAGGCATTAGAAAATGCTGCTGGGAACTTTTACATTAATGACAAACCTACAGGAGCTGTTGTTGGTCAGCAACCATTTGGAGGAGCAAGATCTTCAGGGACAAATGATAAAGCTGGTTCTGCACAAAACTTATTGCGTTGGACATCTGTACGTTTAATAAAAGAGACTTTTGTAACTCCTACAGATTACAAATATCCTTTCTTAGGATAAGAACATAAAGATTATTTTATTTAAAAAAACCTTATCAGTTCCTGAAATAAATTCAGCATAAATGATGAGGTTTTTTCTTTGTGCAAAACCCTAGCATTTATTTAACAGTTTTGAACACCAAGTTTTTGTATATTTAACGTCATTTATAAAAAATCAAACATCTATAAAAGAATGACTAAAAAAATTCTACTTTTTGCATTCGCAATTGTGTTAATTGCTTGTAATACAGAAAAAAAAGAAACTGCATTAAATGTTCCTTTCGAAAAATTTGAATTAAAAAACGGCTTACAACTTGTAATGCATGTTGACAAATCCGACCCTGTTGTTGCTGTAGAATTAATGGCACATGTTGGTTCTGCAAGAGAAATTGAAGGAAGAACAGGTTTTGCACATTTATTTGAACATTTATTATTCTTAGAATCAGAAAATCTAGGAAAAGGCGGATTGGATAAAATGACTGCAAGAATTGGTGGCTCTGGAGCTAACGGATCTACTTCTAGAGACAGAACAAATTATTTACAAACAATACCAAACGATGCCTTAGAAAAAATGATTTGGGCAGAAGCGGACAAGTTAGGTTGGTTTATAAATACAGTAACTGATCCGGTTTTAGCAAAAGAAAAACAAGTTGTAAAAAATGAAAAAAGACAGAGTTATGACAACAGACCTTATGGACATAATCAAGTTATTATTGATAGAAACTTGTATCCAAAAGATCATCCGTATAACTGGCAAGTAATTGGTTCTTTAGAAGATTTACAAAACGCCAAACTAGAAGATGTAAAAACATTTTTTAGAAAATGGTATGTTCCTAATAACGCAACATTAGTGTTGTCTGGAGATTTTGATCCTATTCAAGCTAAAAAATGGGTTGAAAAATATTTTGATGAAATTCCGAGAGGAGATGAAATTACTCCGTTAGTAAAAAGAGCTGGGATTGTAAACGAAACAAAATTCTTTTATTACGAAGACAATTTTGCGAGATTACCGATGCTAACATTTGCTTGGCCAACTGTTGAATTGTATCATAAAGATTCATATGCCTTAGATATTTTAACGCAATATTTATCTGAAGGGAAAAAAGCACCACTAAATCAAGTTTTAGTTGATGATTTAAAACTAACCTCGTCAACTTCTATGTATAATTATTCGGCAGAAATAGCTGGACAAATGCAACTAGGAATTAGAGGTTTTGAAAATGTAGATTTAAATGAAATAAACGAAGGAATCAAAAAATCTTTTTCAATATTTGAAAAGGAAGGCATTTCTGATAACGATTTAAAAAGAATAAAAGCAGGGTTAGAAACTAATTTTTACAACAGTTTATCTAGTGTTTTAGAAAAAGGAACCAACTTAGCTTCTTTTAACACGTATTCAAATAACCCTGGATTCATCAACAAAGAAATCAATTATACATTGGGTGTTACTAAAGAGGATGTACTGAGAGTTTATAATACATATATTAAAAATAAAAACTTTATCGCTACTAGTTTTGTGCCAAAAGGAATGGCAAAATTAGCCATTAAAGATTCTAAAGAAGCAATTATAGTAGAAGAAAAAATTGTTCAAGGAGCAGAAGAAAAATTCGATCCAAAAATAGCTGCGAAATACGAAAAAACGCCTTCTACTTTTGACAGATCTATAGAACCTCCTTACGGAAAATCTCCAGAATTATCTGTTCCTAAAGTTTGGGAAAATACGTTATCAAACGGAATTAAAGTATTCGGAATTGAAAATAGCGAAGTTCCATTGGTGCGTTTCAATTTAGTAATTAATGGGGGTCAATTATTAGAAAAAATGGACAAATTAGGTGTAGCAAACTTAACTGCTAGTTTAATGAATAGAGGGACAAAAAACAAAACAGTTGCCCAATTAGAAGAAGCTATTCAAGAACTAGGTGCTTCTGTTAGAGTTTCGGCATCTAAAGAACATATTACAATTAGCGGAACAACATTGGCTAAAAACTACGATAAAACGCTAGTTTTAGTTGAGGAAATTTTATTAGAACCACGTTGGGATGCAACTGAATTTGAATTACTAAAAAAATCTGTTGTTGGTAATTTACGTCAGCAAAAAGCAAGTCCCACAACTATTGCAAGCAATGTTTATGACAAATTGATTTACGGTAAAGATAATATTCGCTCAAAAAACACTTTAGGAACCATAGAATCTGTTGATGAAATTACGGTAGATGATTTAAAATCATTTTACTCAAAGTACATTTCTCCGTCTGTAACAAAAATGCTTGTTGTTGGAGATGTTGATAAAGAAAAAGTACTGGCATCATTGTCTAATTTAGATACTAAATGGACATCAAAAGAAGTAATTATTCCAGCATATAAAACTCCAGAAGCTCCAAATAAACCAATCGTTTATTTTTACGATGTGCCAAAAGCAAAACAATCTGTAATTTATTTTGGAGCGCCTGCTTTGGCAGAAACAGATAAAGATTTTTACCCTGCAACTGTCATGAATTACATTCTTGGTGGTGGTGGTTTTGCTTCTCAACTAACACAAGAACTAAGAGAAGGAAAAGGATATACTTATGGTATTGGCTCACGTTTTTCAGGGACAAAAGCTGCTGGACCATTTACTATTTCTAGTATGGTAAGAACTAATGTTTCGTTAGAATCTGCACAATTAGTTAAAAAAATAATCACTGAGTATCCTAAAAATTATTCTGAAAAAGATTTAGAAACTACCAAAGAGTTTTTAATTAAAAGTAATGCACGAAGATTCGAAACTATGGGAGCAAAATTAAATATGTTGCAAGACATCAGTGCTTATGGTTTTAGTGCTGACTACATAAAAGACAGAGAAAAAATAGTTAATGAAATGACCATTGAAAGAATTCAAGAATTGTCTAAAAAATATATAAATCCAAATAAAATGATTTGGTTGTTTGTTGGAGATGCAGAATCTCAATTAGATAGATTAAACGAATTAGGTTTTGGAGCACCTGTTTTATTAAACAATACCAAATAAAAAATCAAACATTAAAACATGAAAGTAGTCAACCAATAAAAGAAAACTAATAAAAAACTACCCCCGAAGTGATTTCATTTCGAGGGTTTTAATTCTTCAATCATGAAAACGAACTCACTTTTTTTTACATTTTTTGTTGCAATGCTACTTTCTGGTTGTAATCAGCCAAAAAAATCAGAACTAAACACAGAACAACTAAACGACTATTTTAAAAAAGAAATACCTGTAAATGAACCAGGCGGAGCTATTTTAATTATGAAAAATGATAGCATTATTTTTAGTCAAGGATATGGTGTTGCTGATTTGAATCTTAACTCTAAAATAAATCAAAACACATTATTTAATATAGGTTCTATTTCAAAAACATTTGTGTCAAATGCTATTTTAATGCTACAGGCAGAAAAAAAACTTTCTGTTGAAGACAATATGGCAAAGTACTTTCCTTACTTTAAAAATAAAGTAATAGCCAACAACGTAAAAATTAAACATTTACTAACACATACTTCAGGATTAAAAGATAACAGAATGACTAAAACAGACTCAATTTTTTATTTGAGTGCAAAAGACGCAGAAAACTGGTATCCAACTACACAAGCTGATGCTTTAAATTTTGAGCCTGGAACACGATTTGAATATTCAAATCCGGCATACAATGCGTTGGCTTTAATTGTAGAAAATGTATCTGGTATGAAGTGGCAAAAATATGTTGCAGATAACATTTTTAATCCTTCTGGAATGCAAACAAGCACAATTACTGATGGCGCACATCCTAAAACAGGAGTTTCACACGGATATATTAAACGAAATGGAAATTGGCTAGAAAAAGATTATGGAGAAGAACCAACATTTGCCGCTGCAGGAAACGGTGGTGTTTGGAGTTCTGTAAATGAATTGGCAAAATACCAATTGGCCTTAGAGCAACATGCATTTATTTCAGATTCAATTTTTACGGATTCTAAAACGATAAAACCTTGGGCAAATTGGCAAGATGCTACGCCACCGTATATTGGCTGGTCTTGGTTTATTGCAAAAACTTCTGATACTCTAAAAACTGTTGGACATACAGGGAGTCAAGGTGGATTTTTATGTAATTATGTAACCGTTCCTGAAAAAGGAATAACCTTTATTGTTTTATGTAACACACCAAGAAATGTTGATGGTTTTACTGAGTTTATTACTGAATGGTTACAGAAAAATAACTGGTTAGAAAATAATTAATCAATTAAAAACGATACAAACCATGAGTTCATTTTATACAAAATCAGCATTCTTAATTAAAAGCGTAGTGTTTGCATTCGTCTTATTAGTTGTTAGTTCCTGTGAAAAAAAAGAACCCCCTTTTACATCTATAGATATTGCAATTGTTAACGGTAATATTATAGACGGAACAGGTAAAAAATCCTATCCTTCAACCATTTATATTAATGGTGATCGAATTGTTTATATTGGTAAAATAAAAAATCCTGATTTAAAAATTGGCAAAACAATTGACGCAAAAGGTAAATACGTGAGTCCTGGTTTTATAGATTTACACGCACACGGAAATCCGCTAAGAACACCAGATTTTGAGAACTTTTTAGCAATGGGTGTTACCAGTATTGTATTAGGACAAGATGGTTCTAGTCCGAATGTTAAAGATTTAAAAGCATATCTAGACTCTGTCAATAAACAAAATTTGGGAGTAAATATTATTGAGTTTGTTGGACATGGAACTTTACGAAATCTTGCCGGAATTGGCGTTAAAAGTAAAATTACTCCTGCAGAATTAGAACGCTTAAAAAATCTTTTACAAGAACAATTAAAATTTAGTTTTGGTTTTTCTACAGGTTTAGAATATGCTCCAGGTTTATACGCTGAAGAAAGTGAGTTGATGGCTTTAGCAGAAGTTGTTGGCAAACAAGATAAAATAATTATGAGTCACATGCGAAATGAAGATGATGATGTGCTTATAAAATCTATTAAAGAATTAAGTGCACAAGGCAAATATGCTCGCGTACATATTTCGCATTTAAAATCGGTTTTTGGAAAAGGAGCACAACGCGCACAAGAAATTTTAGATACGATTAAACAAATTAGAAATTCGGGAATACAACTTACTGCTGATATATATCCGTATATGGCAAGTTATACAGGAATCTCGATTGTTTTTCCTGATTGGTCTAAAACTGCTAAGCAATTTGCCATTGCAAAACGCGATAGAAGAAATGAACTAGAAACCTATATTAGAAATAAGGTAAATTCACGAAATGGTCCAGAAGCAACATTATTAGGGTCGGATCCGTATACAGGAAAAACCTTAGCGGAAGCTGCAGCAGCAAGAAACAAACCTTTTGAAAAATTTTTAGTAGAAGATGTTGGTCCTCAAGGCGCATCTGCTGCTTATTTTGTAATGAATAAAGAACTACAAGAAACCTTATTAAAAGACGCTTTGGTTGGTGTTTGTTCTGATGGAAGTAAAACTGGTTTTCATCCTCGAGGTCATGGTACATTTGCTAAAATTATTGAAACCTATGTAGTAAAAGATAGCATTCTAAGTCTTGAAGAAGCTGTACGAAAAATGACTTCTTATGCAGCAGAAATTTTACAATTAAATGATAGAGGCATTTTAAAAGCGGGTAAAAAAGCAGATATTATCATTTTTGATCCAAAGAATATAAAAGCTACTGCAAATTATGTTGATCCACATCAACTAGCAACAGGATTTGACAACGTCTTGGTTAATGGAAAGTTAGTTAGAGAAAATGAGCAATTAAAAACACAGTTAAGCGGAAAAGTGTTGTTGCCTAAATAGTTAAGTTTGATTCTAAACTCAATTTTTGGTAACTTCGCTAACGTTTGATATAACGAATTAAAACTCACCATATCATTTTAAGTTATGCAACATATACCAAAACGCTATGAAATATAAAATAAAGACGTTAATCGGACTATTATTACTAGTTGCTTACAGCTGTAATAGCGATGATGACTCAAATAGAAATGAAAATAGGTTTTTCTGGAATCAAACAAAATGTGCTGACCCTTGGAATACTGGAGAAAATGATTCAAACGGAGAAACTGAAATTGCTGTGACGGAATATTTGGAAATTAAAAATGTAAACATTCTTAATTTAGGTTTTGATACTAATTCACCTTTAGCAACCGACTGTGAATCTTGTGGTTGTGGAACTGGACAACGAATTATTGTTTACGTAAAAGATTTGGATGTTTCAAAAATGGAGGAATTGGAATTTTATCAATGAAAAATGAGAATAAAATACGTTGCACAACATTGTATATAAAAAATTGCTGTTTTGTGCTTAACTAATGTTAGTTGCTTTGTTTGCTAGCTTCTGATTTTCCTTCGGAAAATCCTCGCATACAAACACGCAACTTTCCATATACGTAACGTTAGCGAAACTTCATCCCTAAATGCACAACTTTTTTGGTTTCAAAAAAGTCTTCTTCAAAATAATTCGGCAAGTCATAAATTGTTGCAGACGTGTATTTCGCTAATTCTTCAGACAAATCGCCTCCTTTTAAATATAAGATTCCATTTTTCAACTCGTGATCTTGCTTTTTAGCAATTCTCCCTTTTGTCCAACGCACAAACGTTTCCATTTGAGCAACCGCTCTACTTATAATAAAATCGTATTCGTCTTTTACTTCTTCAACTCTTCCGTGGGTAGTTTTTACATTCTGCAAACCCAACCCTTCGGCAACTTCATTGACAACTTTTATCTTTTTACCAATAGAATCTACTAAATGAAACTGCGTTTCTGGAAATAAAATAGCTAACGGAATCCCTGGAAAACCACCACCAGTTCCAACATCCATCACCTTAGAACCTGGCTTAAAAGAAATCACTTTTGCTATTCCTAATGAATGTAAAACATGGCGCAAATATAATTCGTCTATATCTTTACGAGAAACTACGTTTATTTTAAGGTTCCAATCTTTGTACAGTTCTTGTAATTTTGTAAATTGCTCCAATTGAATTTCAGTTAAATTGGGAAAATATTTCTGTATGATTTCCATAAAAAAGGGTTATTGCGCAAAAATAGTGATTTGTGAACAAACAATTAGTAACAAAAACTGACGTTTATCATATAAACAAAAAACAAAAAGCATATTTTTGCCACTTACAAATAAGTAACTACATGAAAACCATAAATTTTTCAAGAATAGATAAAGCCAAGTTTTTTAGAACACTAAACAAACGTGTCAATTCTTATTTTAAAGACAACAACATTAAACGTACTGGAAATTGGAAATTATATTCGAAAGCTGTTATTATGTTTTCGTTATTCTTGATTCCGTTTATTTTAATCTTAACTATTTCTATGCCGCAATGGGTAATGGCTTTATTAATGGTTGTTACAGGAGTTGGAATGGCTGGAGTTGGAATGAATGTAATGCACGATAGCAATCACGAATCTTTTTCAAGCAAAAAATGGGTAAATAGATTAATGGGAAGCAGTATTTATATTCTTGCCGGAAATGTGTATAATTGGAAAGTGCAACACAATGTGTTGCATCATACATTTACCAATATAAAAGATCATGATGAAGATATTGATGCTGGAAGAGTCATTCGTTTTTCACAACATGCAAAATGGTTCCCTGTTCATAAATTTCAAAAATATTATTCCATTTTTTTATACGGATTATTAACCATCAATTGGGCAATAACAACAGATATTAAACAAATGCATGACTATTTAAAACGTAAATTATCATATGGTAAGTTTCCAAACCCAAAAGTAGAATGGACAAAATTAATCATCTCTAAAATTGTGTATTATGCACTTTGGATTGTATTGCCTCTTTTAGTATTAGACATTGCATGGTGGAAAATTTTAATCGGCTTTTTTGTGATGCATTATACTGCAGGAATGATTTTAAGTTTGGTTTTTCAGTTGGCACACATTGTTCCAAATACAGAAATGCCAATTCCAGATAAAGACGGAAATTTAGAACATACTTGGGCTGTACATCAATTATATACTACCTCTAATTTTGCGCCTAGCAATTGGATTGTTAATTTTTATACTGGTGGATTAAATTATCAAGTAGAACATCATATTTTTCCGCATATTTCTCATGTACATTATCAGAAATTAGCAAAAATTGTAAAAGACACGGCAAAAGAATTTAATTTGCCATACAACGAATATCAAACTACAAGAAGAGCCATTATTGAGCACTTTAAACATTTAGGAAACTTAGGTAAAGAACCAAATTTAGCATAACAAGTAAAAAAATGTCACACCCTTTATCGGATAGAATTAACAGTTTACCTGTTTCAGAAACTTTAGCAATGGCTGCTAAAGCACGCGAGTTAAAAACTGCAGGAAAAGATATTATTAGTTTAAGTTTGGGAGAACCAGATTTTAACACCCCAGATTTTATTAAAGATGCTGCAATTGAAGCAATCAATCAGAATTATAGTTCTTATACACCAGTTGATGGTTATGTAGAGTTAAAAGAAGCTATTTGTGTAAAATTTAAACGCGATAATGATTTAGAATATACTCCAAATCAAATTGTAGTTTCTACTGGCGCAAAACAATCTATTGCAAATGTTGCACAAGTATTATTAAATCCTGGTGATGAAGTTTTATTGCCTGCACCTTATTGGGTAAGTTATTCTGCAATTGCCATATTATGTGAAGCAACTTTTGTAGAAATACCTTCTTCAATTGATGTAGATTTTAAAATAACTCCCGCGCAATTAGAAGCAGCAATTACACCAAAAACAAAAATGATTTTCTTTAACTCGCCAAGTAATCCTAGCGGAACCATTTATACCGAGCAAGAATACAGAGAATTGGCAAAAGTCTTAGAAAAACATCCGCAGATATATATTTTATCTGATGAAATTTATGAACATATTAATTACGGAACAAAACCTTTTAGTTTTGCGGCAATTGAAAATATGTACGATAGAACAATTACCGTAAACGGATTGGCAAAGGCATTTGCTATGACAGGTTGGAGAATAGGATATATTGGCGCTCCAGAATGGATTGCGAAAGCGTGTACAAAAATGCAAGGTCAAATTACTTCTGGAGCAAATTGTATTGCACAAAGAGCTGCAATTACTGCTGTATTGGCTCCTGTTTCTAAAATTCAGTTTATGGTAGATGAGTTTAAGAACCGTAGAGATATGGTCCTTAAATTACTAGGCGAAATTGATGGATTCAAATTAAATATTCCTGATGGAGCATTTTATGTATTCCCAGATATTTCTGCTTTTTTTGGAAAAACAATTAAAGGAAAACAAATAAATTCTGCAAATGATTTTTCTATGTTATTATTAGAAGAAGCAAATGTGGCAACGGTAACTGGTGATGCTTTTGGCGCTCCAAATTGTATACGTTTATCGTATGCAGCTTCTGTAGAACAATTACAAGAAGCGATTAAAAGAATAAAAGAAGTATTGCGTTAATTGGTAACTTATTTAAAAATTAAAATCTCATTTATGCTGAATTAATTTCAGTATCTAGCTAAATTCAGCATAAATAAGATTTGTTTTCTAAAAAAGAATCACTACCAAGGCAATGGCAAAAAGAGATACTTGCAAAACAGTTCCTGGTTGACTTTGAAGTTTGTCATGACTGTTTAAAATTGAAGACTTAATGTGAGACAAAGATTTTCTCTTCATTTCACTAATATTCTGTCTTATTTCTTGTTTATACTCAGAAGTTAAAATTCCTCTTTCAATGACTCGTGAATGTGATGCTAATTTCATGTTTTTAAATTTTAATACTGAATCAAGTTCAGCACAAGTGTTACACTCTAAAGACGAGGATAAAACTAAAATGTTACTGTTATATAAAGTTCAATCGTTAAAAAACGACATAATAGATGTACTTAATTAGCAGTAAAATAGGGTGTTTCAAATGTGTTTTTGAATCTAAAAAAAATTGAAAAACCTAAACTCTTTTCTTTTAGATTCCCGTTTTACTGAATCAAGTTCAGCATAAATCACGGGAATGACAATTTCAACGGAAACCACGACGCAGAGCATCGAGGAATTCTTTTCGATTAAAACGGAATTTCCATTTTATCTTCCTTAAACACCCTTTTCTTTTTAAAAATAGGTTCCTCTTTTAAGTATAAAACCATTTTATCATAATCGATAATTGCTTTAGCCATTTCTAAAATATCAGCACCAATAATTCCGTGAACTTCTCTTGCATTGTGTTGTGTTAATGCAGTATTTACATGTGTCATATTAAACAATACTAAATGGCTTTCTTTAGTTTTCCATTTACCTATTTTTAGGGTATTATTGGTTGATTTTTGAGTTTCCATATCTATAGCACCAGCACCAGCTGCTTTTGTCTCAGATTCTTCTGCGTGTAAATTAAAATACGGTATTAAATCAACTCCAACACAAGAATTTGAAGCTCCAGTATCTAATATAAATCGCCCTTTAATTCCGTTTATTTCAGCTTTTAACTCCAAATGATTTGTAGTAATTTTTTTAAGCTTAATTTTTATATACTTTTTTTTGTGCAATACTTTTTTAAGACTTGGCATTTAACTGTATTTTTGTGATTGCTAAAATACAATTCCATTTACAATTATCAATGAGCAATAAACAATTAAACTCATACTATGATTACCGATACACATACTCATTTATATTCAGAACAATTTAATGAAGACAGAAACGAAATGATACAACGCGCAAAAGATGCTGGTGTTACTCGTTTTTTTATTCCTGCGATTGATTCTTCTTATTCAGACAGTATGTTTGATTTGGAAGAAAAATATCCAAATGATGTGTTTTTAATGATGGGTTTACATCCAACATCTGTAAAAGAAAATTACAAAGAAGAATTAGCACACGTAAAAAAATGGATTGATAAACGTTCTTTTTACGCTATTGGAGAAATAGGAATTGATTTATATTGGGATAAAAAAAAATTAGCTCAACAACAAGAAGCTTTTAGAACTCAAATACAATGGGCAAAAGAAAAAAAATTACCAATTGTTATTCATTGTAGAGATGCATTTGATGAAATTTTCGAAGTCTTAGAAACTGAAAAAGGAGAAGAATTATTCGGAATATTTCATTGTTTTACAGGGACTTTAGAACACGCTAAAAAAGCCATTTCTTACAATATGAAATTAGGAATTGGTGGCGTTGTAACTTTTAAAAACGGAAAAATAGATCAGTTTCTAAATCAGATTGATATCAAACATATTGTACTAGAAACAGATTCGCCTTATTTAGCACCAACACCTTATCGTGGAAAAAGAAATGAGAGTAGCTACATTACACAAGTTGTAAATAAATTAGCAACTATTTATGAATTAACTTTCGAAGAAATTGCAAAAATAACTACTCAAAACTCAAAAGATATTTTTGAAATCTAACTCTTTTACATACTACAAAACGCCTATTGGAACTGCTAAAATTGTTGGAGATGAAAAGGGTATTCAATCTATTTCTGCTTTAGATGATGCTTCGACTCCGCTCAGCAACCAAAAAGAGATTCCAACTTGCATTAAAGATTGTATCACTCAATTAGATGAGTATTTTGCTGGAACAAGAACAGAATTTGATTTAAAATTAAATCCTCAAGGAACCGAGTTTCAGCAAAAAGTATGGAAAGAATTATTAACTATTCCTTTTAATAAAACAAGAACCTATTTAGAGCAAACCAAAGCAATTGGAGATGCAAAAGCAATTAGAGCCGTTGCATCTGCAAATGGTAAAAATCCAATTTGGATTGTAATTCCGTGTCATAGAGTACTTGGTTCTGATGGTTCATTAACTGGTTACGCTGGCGGAATTTGGCGCAAAAAATGGTTGTTAGATCACGAAAACCCAGTAAAGCAAAAATCTCTTTTTTAAACTATTTTTACATTTAGAACGTTAGTGTACTATGATTAAAAAAATCTTTTTTATCATTTTTGTATTTATAGGTTTTTCAATTTGTGCGCAAACTGGTTCTACAGATTTTCGCTCTAAATATTTTACCTTGGTAAAAGACACTATTCAAATAGATTCTGTGAGCATCAATTCTCAATTATTTAAAATTTTAACTCAAAACAAAACGTTAATTCCGTCTTCAGAATATCAAGTAGATTTTGTAAAAGCTCAGCTAATAATCAATGCTAAAAAATATCAATTTATTACAGTAGAGTATTTTCGTTTTCCTGATTTTATTACAAAAATATATCAAAAATACGACGATAAGATAATTGTTCCAAATACTAACAACACTCAGCAATTATATAGCTTAACGACAAATAAAAATGAACAAAAAAAAGAGCTATTTAACAATTTAGAAACTTCTGGAAATATTACACGAGGTTTAACAATTGGCAACAATCAAAACTCAGTGGTAAACTCATCTTTAGATTTAACTATTAAAGGAAATTTATCAAAAGATGTTACGATAAAAGCCAATATTTTCGACACAAACATTCCGTTACAAGACAATGGATATTCTCAAAACATCACCGATTTCGATCGTATTTTTATTGAATTTGAACACAAAAATTGGCGTGTAAAAGCAGGAGATTTAGACCTATTTAATAACGATAGTTATTTTATGACTTTTTCTAAAAAAGTTACTGGTTTAGAAGTTGAAGCAACATTAAATGAAAATTTAAATATACTTGCTTCTGGTGCAGTTGTTAGAGGAAAATTTACAAGTTTCACCTTTGTTGGTAAAGAAGGAAATCAAGGTCCATATAAAATTACTGGCCCAAACAATGAAGCTTTTATTATTATAGTTGCCGGAAGCGATGCGTTGTATCTAAATGGTGTTTTATTAAACCGAGGAGAAAACAAAGATTACACAATAGATTACAACAATTCAGAGATCCGTTTTAACACTACTTTTCCTGTCACCAATGACATGCGTTTTCATTTAGATTATCAATATTCTAACAGAAACTACACCCGTTTTGTTACCTATGAAAAAGCAAGATACAAAGGAGAAAAGATTACTATTAATGGCATTTTTTATAACGAGAGTGATGCTAAAAGTCAGCCAATACAACAAAACTTAACGGATGCTCAAAAACAAATTTTAGCAAATGCGGGTAATGATGATTCTAAAATGTATGCAAATAGCGCTTATAAAGATGTGTATTCTGAAAATAGAATTTTGTATAAAAAAATAATAAACGGCACTTTTCAAACCTATGAATACTCTACAATTACTACCGACGAATTATACACTGTTACCTTTACTTTTGTTGGCACCAATAAAGGGGATTATCTTTTAGATAAAACAATTGCAATTGGCAACATTTACAAATATGTAGGAACCAATTTAGGAAGTTATAATCCAATAATTAGATTAGCAGCGCCTTCTAAATCTCAAATTGCTGTTGTAAACACAACCTATAATCCAACTAAAAAAATCAGCTTTTTTGGAGAAATTGCGTTGAGTAATAATGATGCAAATTTGTTTTCTACAATAGACAATTCTGAGAACAAGGGTATTGCTTCAAAATTAAAATGGAAACAACTATTTATTGATAAAAAATGGAAATTCTCTACAGATGTAACGTACGAGTTTATACATCAAAATTTTGCTACAGAACAACGCTTTCAAACAGTAGAGTTTAATCGAGATTGGAATATTGTAAATCCTTTAGGTAATCGACATCAAATAAACACGCAATTTATTTTAGATAACAAACAAAACTCTAAATATGTTTATGGTTTTAGTTTGATTAATTATTCTGATAATTACAACGGAATAAAACATGATTTTAATAGCCAAACTAAACTGAAAAACACAAAATTAAATTCGTTTATTAGCTTATTAAATAGCGCATCTACAATTGAAAAAAATACTTTTTTAAGAGCTAAAGGGAAAATAGAGCATTCATTTTCTAAATCTTGGGTTGGTGGTTTTATTAATTTAGAAACAAATAAAATAGAGTCAAAAACCAATCAACACTTAAGTACCTTAAGTCATCAGTTTAAAGAATTCGAAACCTATATTGGTTTAGGAGATTCTGCAAAAGTGTACACTAAAATTGGTTTTAATTTTAGACAAAATGACAGCATTAGAAACAATTCTTTTACAAAAATAAATTCACGAAAAACATATTATATACACAGTAGAATTTTGCAAAATAATTCTAGTAATTTATCTGTTTTTGCAAATTACAGAACTACTGATAATGCATTTACAAACAATGAAAAAGCATTGAATTCTAAAGTAGTTTACGGACAAAAACTCTTTAATAATTTCATCAATTTTAATACAGTTTACGAAACTTCCTCCGGGAATATCCCAAGGCAAGAATATGTCTATATTAAAACTGAACCTGGACAAGGTTATTATACTTGGATTGATTATAACAACAATGGAGTTAAAGAGTTTAACGAGTTTGAAATTGCCATTTATAAAGATCAGGCAGAATACTTGCGTGTTGCGTTGCCAAACTTAACTTTTATAAATACACAAAGAGCAAAATGGCAACAACTTTTTACCATAAATCCTTCTCAATGGTCAAACAAAACTGGATTTAAAAAAGTGCTTTCACATTTTTACAATCAAACAAATTTTATGATTGATAACGAGCAAAAAAGAATAAATAATTCCTTTAATTTGAATCCTTTTGATATTGATGCCTCTAAATTATTAGGATTAAATTTTAGCTTACGGAACAGCTTGTATTTAAATAAAAACCTAAATAAGTATAGCGTTATTTTCACCTATGCAACCTCTAAAAACAAACATTTATACACTATTGGGAGTCAAGAAAACAATACCAAATTGCATCAATTAGAATTTTCTCATAAATTAAACAATTTTTGGATTTTCAATTTTAAAGTCAACACCTCTAAAGATGAAGTAAATACCGAGAATTTCACCAATCAAAATTATAATATTAAAGCATACGAATTAGCTCCAAAATTTACTTTTGAATACAGTAAAAACCATCAATTCTCTTTCTTTTATAATTTCAAAAACAAAGAAAATAGCATTGTCAGTTTAGAAAAATTACAACAACAAAAAATAGGAAGTTCATACTACTACAAATCAACCAAGAATTCTTTACTACGAGCAGAAATTAATTTATTTCATAATAATTTTACAGGCAATCAAAACAGTCCTGTTTCATACCAGATGTTAGAGGGTTTACAAGCTGGAAGAAACTATACTTGGTCTTTAGTATATCAACAAAAAATAAATTCTTTTATCAATTTAAACTTTAATTATTTAGGAAGAAAAGGAGAAAATTCTTCTACCTTACATAACGGATCAATACAACTAAAAGCTGATTTCTAATTTATTGATTTATCAAAATATATTTAAATTTTAGAGTACATTAGCACTTAATATACTTATTAACATAAAAACCTGATGCTTATGAAAAAAACAGCACTACTTCTTTTATTAACACTCTCTGCAATCTCTTTTGCACAAGAAAAAAACGCAATTACAGAAGAAGTGCAAAAAAAACATGAAATAAAAATAAACGCTCTTAGTTTAATTGCTTTTGAATGGGTTGATATTTCTTATGAGTATTTAATAAATAAAGAATCTTCTGTTGGTATTGGAACCTTATTTAGTTTTAATTCTGACACATTTTTAGACAATTATAAAACGTTTTCCTTAACACCGTATTACAGACGTTATTTCTCTAAAGAATATGCAAAAGGTTTTTTTATTGAAGGGTTTGGAATGTTTAATAGATATAAAGTAACTAGTAAACATTATAAATACAATAATGATGATTATGGCTATAATGATTATACTACATCTACTAAATATTTAAATAATATTGCTGTTGGAGTTTCTGTTGGGGGCAAATTTGTTACCGAAAACGGATTTGTTGCCGAAATTTACTTAGGGTTTGCTAGAAATTTTATAAAGCATTCTGCAAAATATGATTATGACAATAAAATTGTTGGAAGAGGCGGTATTTCTTTAGGATATCGATTTTAATAAAGTGTAATAATTTATTGTAAATTTACACTTTAGCATAATTGTTGCTTTTAAAAATCAGTATACTTAAACTAAGAAAAATGAAAAAGCTTTTATTTACAATTGCTGTAATTACAGCCTCTTTTACACAAGCACAACAAGAAATTAAACTAGATGTTTTTGACGCCTTGGCATTAAAGACTATTGAAATTACCTATGAACGATATATAGATGAGCAATCTTCTTTCGGTATTTCTGGTTTGATTAATTTCGAAAAAAATACTGCTGATTTTAGATATAATGAGAAACGTGCTATCACGCCTTTTTATCGTCACTATTTTACTACCGATAGCCAATGGAACTTCTTTGGCGAAGGTTTTTTTAGTTTCAATTTTGGAGAAAATGAAATAGCGATGATGGGTGGACCTAATACATACGAAGATTATACTGATGGTGCTTTAGGTGTTGCTGCAGGTGCCAAATACATTTCTAAAAAAGGAATGACTATTGATATACTTGCAGGAGCTGGAAGAAATTTATTTAGTGATAATTCCCCTGCTGTTGTTCCTAGAGTTGGCGTAAATATTGGCTGGAGATTTTAATCAGCTTTATTAAAATATGTAAAACCTCAAAGAAAATTCTTTGAGGTTTTTTAATTATTAGTCTGTCTTGTCCTAAAATAGGTTGACTCATTCTTTGCTTTTCTCAGAACGACACTAAATATCTACATTTTTTGCAACCATGTTTTTATGTCAACTTCTGCTTTTATAATCTCTTTTAATTCAGTAATTGCTACACGATTTTGCTCCATTGTATCTCTATGTCTAATAGTAACAGTATTGTCTTCTAATGTTTGATGATCTACTGTAATACAAAAAGGGGTTCCGTTTGCATCTTGTCTTCTATATCGTTTACCAACTGCATCTTTTTCATCATAAAAAACGTTGAAATCCCATTTTAAATCGTTTAAAATTGTACGAGCTACTTCTGGTAAACCATCTTTCTTTACCAGCGGTAAAACAGCAGCTTTAAAAGGTGCTAAAACTGATGGTAATTTTAATACTGTTCGTGTTGTTCCGTTTTCTAATTCTTCTTCTTGTAATGAATTTGAAAATATGGCTAAAAACATTCTATCTAATCCGATAGAGGTTTCTACAACATAAGGAGTATAACTTTTATTTTCTTCATGATCGAAGTATTGTAATTTTTTCCCAGAAAATCCTTCGTGTGCTTTTAAATCGAAATCTGTTCTAGAATGAATTCCTTCTAATTCTTTAAATCCGAACGGAAATTTAAATTCAATATCTGTAGCTGCATCAGCATAATGAGCTAATTTTTCATGATCGTGAAAACGGTAATTTTCTGCGCCCATTCCTAAAGACAAATGCCATTTCATTCTGGTTTCTTTCCAGTTTTCATACCATTCCTTTTGAGTGCCCGGTTTTACGAAATATTGCATTTCCATTTGTTCAAATTCTCGCATTCTAAAAATAAACTGTCTTGCAACAATTTCATTTCTAAAGGCTTTACCTGTTTGTGCAATTCCAAACGGAATTTTCATTCGCCCAGTTTTTTGCACATTTAAAAAGTTAACAAAAATTCCTTGTGCAGTTTCTGGTCTTAAATATACTTGTGTAGAACTTTCGGCAGAAGCGCCAATTTGAGTCCCGAACATCAAATTAAATTGTTTTACTTCTGTCCAGTTTTTAGAACCTGTTAAAGCATCAGCAATTTCCAATTCTTCAATCAAAGCTTTAACATCTGCTAAATCCTCTTTTTCTAAAGAAGATCCCATTCTAGATAAAATTGTTTTTATTTTTTCTTGATATCCTACAACTCTCTCATTAGTAGCAACAAATTCATCCTTATTAAAAGCATCACCAAAACGTTTTGCTGCTTTGGCAACTTCTTTATCTATTTTTCCTTCTATTTTGGCGCAATAATCTTCTATTAGAACATCTGCTCTGTAACGCTTTTTAGAATCTTTATTATCAATTAATGGGTCGTTAAACGCATCTACATGACCTGAAGCTTTCCAAGTTGTTGGATGCATTAAAATTGCTGCGTCAATACCAACAATATTTTCGTGCATTTGCACCATTGCTTTCCACCAATATTCTCTAATATTTTTCTTTAACTCAACTCCATTTTGAGCATAATCATACACAGCGCTTAATCCGTCATAAATTTCAGAGGATTGAAATACATAACCGTATTCTTTAGCATGTGATACTACTTTCTTAAACTGATCTTCTTGTTTTACCATAATGACTTCAAAGATACATCAATCTAAAAAGTTAGCAAGAAAAAATTAATGCTCTTTTTTACATCGATATACAAATGCTGGCGGAAAATTTAATAACTCAAAATCTAAGGATATTTTTTCTTTAAAAACAACTTTTAATTTTTTGTAATACGTTAAACTATATTGGTATTGAATAAAAGTTCCGTCTTTATTTAAGCTCTTCAACGCGTTTTCTAAAATAGCGCTAGAAATAGAGTTTGGAATCATCGTTAGTGGTAAACTTGAAACAATATGACAAGCCTTTAGAAACCCTAATTTTTCCATTTCTGGTTGTATTTGTTCTGCGGATACTTTTAAAACGGTTAATTGTGGATGGTTTATCTTTTTTAAATTTTCGTAAAACGTTTCATTCACCTCAAAACAAACTAAATGTGAATCTGGTTGTAATTTTTTTAATATTTGATTTGTAATTACTCCGTTTCCTGGACCTAATTCTACCAGAATTTTACAAGAAGAAAAATCGATGTTTTTTATCATTTTTTTAGCTAAAAACTTAGAACTTGGCGTTACTGTTCCAGAAGTTTTCAAGCTCTTTACTGCAACTTTAAAAAAATCAATTTTTTTCCCCACTAATTTGTTTTTTAGTATCTTAACTTTAAAAAGCTAAGAGAATGAATTATTTACAAGATGTTTTACATCTTTTCTTTCCGAAGATATGCATTACTTGTGATGCAAAACTATTACAATCCGAAAAATTAATCTGTACGCTTTGTAGACATGATTTGCCTATAATTTGTTACAAAGATTATAAAGATAATAAAATTACGAAAGCTTTTTACGGAAGAATTTCAATAGAAAAAGCAAATGCATTTTTATTTTACAGAAAAGACGGAAAAACAAAAGACTTAATTCATAATTTGAAATACAAAGGAAATCAAGAAGTTGGAACTTTTATTGGCGATTGGTTTGGAAATATTTTAAAATATTCTAATGAATTTAATGATATAGATTGTATTATTCCTGTTCCGTTACATCCAAAAAAACAGCAACAACGCGGATACAATCAATTAACAACTTTCGGAAAAAGTTTATCAAAACATTTGGATAAACCTTATGTAGCTGATGTTTTAATTAGAACTTCTACATCAAAAACTCAAACTTTTAAACAGCGTTTCGAAAGATTTAGTAATAACGAAACTAAATTTAGTGTTACTAATACCTCAATCTTAAAAAACAAACACATCTTACTAATTGATGACGTTGTTACAACTGGAGCGACATTAGAATCTTGTTGTACCGAATTATTAACTTTAGAAAATATTAAAATTAGCATTGTAACAATGGCATATACAGAATAATTTAACTTAAAAATGAACCTTATTACCGTAAAAAAATTGTTATTTTGCATTAAAATAAAACCCATTGAAATCCTTTTTAAAACATTTTATAATCGTTTTTGCACTTGTTCTTTTAACAAGTAATTGTGCCAGAAAAGGAAGACCAAATGGCGGACTAAAAGATAGTTTAGCTCCGGTAATGGTTACTGCAAATCCACCGTACAAAAGCATCAATTTTAAAAGTAAAAAAATTAAACTTTCGTTTGATGAATATGTTACGTTAAAAAACGTAAATCAGCAATTGGTAATTTCTCCACCTTTAAAATATTTTCCAACAATAAGTCCGCAAGGATCTCCAAGCAAAGAGATTACTATTAAATTAACCGATACTTTAAAAGTAAATACTACCTATATTTTTAATTTTGGAAATAGCATTGAAGACAACAATGAAGGGAATGTTTTAAAAAGTTTTAGCTACGTTTTTTCTACCGGTAATTATGTTGATTCTTTAAAAACAAAAGGTTTAATTAAAGATTCATTTAAGAACACTTTTGATAAAGACATTAGCGTTTTGTTATATAAAGTAGATTCTACATATTCAGATTCTATTATTTACAAACAAAAACCTAATTACATTACAAAAACAATAGATTCTTTATTTGAAATTACAAATATTAAAGAAGGAAAGTATGTATTAATTGCATTAAAAGATGTTTCTAATAATTATACTTTTAATCCAAAAGAAGATAAGATTGGTTTTTACAATCGATTTATAGAATTACCAAAAGATAGTATTATTAACGAACCTTTATCTCTTTTTAATGAAATTCCAGAATTTAAAATAATTTCTGCAAAAGAAGTATCCAAAGGAAAAATTATATTTGGCTTTCAAGGCGATAGAAATAATATTAATATTGAAGTGGTATCTGATTTGCCTGTAAATTTTAAAAGTGAATCTAAATTAGAGACCACTAAAGATAGCATCTATCTTTGGCATTCAACAATCAATAAAGATTCTTTAGTTTTTAAAATTAAAAAAGACACTTATATTGATACGCTTACTGTTTTTCTAAGGAATAAAGTACTAGATTCTTTAAAAATAAACTCTAACATTACTAGCACTTTAGATTTAAAAGACACGTTAACATTAACAAGCAACAATCCTGTTATTAAAATTGATACAACGAAAATTCTTTTTTTTGATAAAGATTCTGTGAATATTTCTTATCAAGCTATTTTAGAAAAGTCAACAAATAAAATTCAATTTTTATTCAATAAAAAATACAATACTAATTACAAGTTCACTTTGTTCCCAAAAGCGTTAACAGATATTTTTGAGACACAAAATGACACGTTAAAATATAGTTTTAACACAAAAGAACCGGAAGACTACGGAAGTATCTCTTTAACAATTAATAAAAAATCTTCATCTCCAGCTATTGTCGAGTTACTCTCAGAAAAAGATAAAAAAGTTGTTCAAAAAATTAATGTTACAAATAATAAAAATATTAAATTCGAATTACTTCCACCAGGAAAATATATTGTTAGAGCAATTTCAGACACCAACAACAACAAAAAATGGGATGCAGGTAATTACTTGAAGAAAATTCAACCTGAAAATGTGATTTATTTACCAATTACATTTAATATTAGAGCTAATTGGAATTTTTCTGAGATATTTACAATAAATTAATAATACTTGAATTATTATTTACACCCTCGATTTAATATAATTGGCAATTCTTTTTTTCTGATGCCGTAGATGGTTTACAAGCAAATGTAATTGAAAACAAAAACAATGAACGGTTAATTCACCTTCAAATAGGTGTTATTTACCATTTAAACTTCTCTGGAAGATCATTCTGTAAAAAATAAAAAAAGCCGATAAAGTACTGGACTAAATTCAGTATAAATCTCATTGCCTTTATATTATTTATTTAAGGCTTGTTCCAAGTCTTTTAACAAATCATCTATATCTTCAATACCAACACTTAAACGAATTAAAGAATCTGTAATTCCGTTTTTTAAACGTTCTGGTTCAGGAATACTTGCATGTGTCATCGTAGTTGGATGATTCACCAAACTTTCCACTCCACCTAAAGATTCTGCCAACGTAAATACTTTTGTGTTTTCTAAAAATATAAATGCAGCTTGCTTACTTTCATCTTTTAATCGAAAAGAAACCATTCCTCCAAAATCTTTCATTTGTTTTTTAGCAACTTCATGATTTGGATGATTTTCTAAACCAGGATAATATACCTCTTTTACTTTAGGATGATTTACTAAATATGCTGCAACTGCTCTACCATTTTCACAATGACGTTGCATTCTTATATGCAATGTTTTTATTCCTCTTAAAGCTAAAAAAGAATCCATTGGGCCAGCAATTGCACCAACTGCAAACTGAATAAAATGCAACTCTTTTGCTAATTCATCATCTTTTACTATTAAAGCACCCATTACTAAATCAGAATGTCCGCCTAAATATTTTGTTGCTGAATGCACTACAATATCTACGCCTAAATCTAATGGTCTTTGTAAATATGGAGTTGCAAAAGTATTATCTACACTTACTAAAATAGTAGAATTAACTGTTTTCACCGCTTTTGTAATTTCTTCTATATCGGCAATTTTCATCAACGGATTTGTTGGTGTTTCTAACCAAACTAATTTTGTTTTTTCTGTAATTGCATTAGTTACATTACTAACCACATTCATGTCTACAAAAGAAAACTCTATACCATATTTAGAAAAAAATCTTGTAAACAATCTGTATGTTCCACCATATAAATCATCTCCTGCGATTACCTCATCACCCGGGCTTAATGTTCTTAAAACACAATCTATTGCTGATAATCCAGATGAAAAAGCAAAACCATGTGTTCCGTTCTCTATAGATGCAAAATTATTTTCTAATGCATTTCTTGTAGGATTTCCTCCTCTAGAATACACATACCCTTTATGATCTCCAGGACTTGATTGTGCGTATGTTGATGTTTGATAAATTGGAGGCATTACTGCTCCTGTTGAAGGATCATGCTGTTGCCCGCCATGTATTGTTTTTGTATTAAACTTCATTTTTAAATACTTTAATTATCTACACTAGTTTTTTTATTGATCTTATAATTCCTAAATGCAATCCTTCGTGATAATTGTTAAAAGCGACAGCTCTATCTATTGAATCCAACACAAAACCTGTACTAGTTTCGTATTCTTCATACTCTTGAAAAATACCAGCCTCATAATCTTCTATCAACGTTTCTGGCAAAGCGATTAGCAAGTCTTTAATTTCGTTAAATTCTTGTTCATCAAATTCTCTTTCTGGAAAAGTTCCTTTTCTATATTCTTCAATCAATTCATCAGGCACCAAACAATCCAATCCAGAAAGTTTGTATTGCAATAACTGTTGCGTAACAACCAAATGTGCAACGTTCCATGCTATGTTGTTTTTAAATCCTTCAGGAATTATATGTAATTGTTCTAAGGTTAAATCATCAATTATTTGTAAAACAAGTTCTCTTGATTTAATGAGTATTTCGAATTGAGTTTTCATTATTTATTCTAATTTTGTATCAAATATACTGTATAAAATGAAAAAAGTCTACTTTTTACAAACTTGTGATACTTGCAAAAGAATTTTAAAGGAAATAAACCTTCAGGGATTTGAAAAACAAGAAATAAAAACCAATCCAATTACGGTAAAACAGCTAAAAGAAATGCATCAACTTTCTAACAGTTACGAAGCTTTATTTAATAAACGTGCAAAATTATATAAAGCAATGGATTTAAAAGATCAAACGATTTCTGAAGCTGATTATAGACAGTATATTTTAGATGAATACACGTTTTTAAAACGTCCTGTTTTTATTGTTGATAATGAAATATTTATAGGAAACAGCAAAAAAGAAATTGAACGATTAATGGAAAAAGTTGGTTAATTATTTTCTAACCACGTTTTTGTTCTTAACTCAACATTCTCTTTGATATCTTGCCAAAAAAGGTTGATATCTGCTACATGATAATTTTTCATAAATGACATGAAAAAGCGTAACGGAAACTTTGGGTTTGTAGACCAAACCATTCCGTCTGTTATTTGAATTCTTACTGCTTTACGATACATTTCACCATTAGAATATAAAAACCCTTTGTGTTGTTCTAATTCAGTAGTTTTAGAATCATCCCAAGTAATTGGGTTTGTAGTAACCGACCCTTTATACACCTCTTTGTTTTTCGGATACGAATTCTTTTTACGAGTATTCCAAGACACAAAACCTCCTGTTTCATTTGGCTTTTTCATGGGTTTTATGGTTTTAAATTCGTTTGGTTTAATTCCCATTCCAGGAATATAGGCCGCAATTAATCTTTTTTGCAATGGTTTTTCATCAAAAAAATCTTTTAATAATTGCGTTGTGTGATTTGTTCCTTGACTATGACTTACAATAATAATTGGTCTGCCGTTATTGTATTTTTTTAAATAATATTCAAATGCTTTTTTCACATCAGCATATGCAATTTCAAAAGCTTGTTTTCCGCCTTTATAATATAAATCGTATGATTTTATATGCGCTTGTCTGTAAATTGGAACGTAAATTTTTCCTGAAGTTGCAAATGGTGATGCTTGGTTTTTTACAGCAGTATTTATGATGATATTATTCTGATTTTTATCATTAATTGAAGCATTCCATCGCACATCTTTTTTATCCATTAACAACGTTGGATACACATAAAAAACATCCGCTTTTAAATCTTGCATCTTTGTGGTAGCAAATTTTTGTAATGAAGCTGTATACTTGGTTGGCAAAACTGCCCAAGAACTTTCATCAGCGTAATTTGGGGCAGTTGGAATGTTTTCTTTTTCAAAACGTATAGTTTGATACGAGCTTTTACATCCAACGATAAAAACCAATAAAAGAAGAGCGGATATTTTATTTTTCATGTGCCTGCTGAACTTGATTCAGTATCCTTTTATTCTGACTTATATTCTTCGTACGATTTTTCTTCAACTAAATCTGAGCCGGTAAATGTATTGATTTCGTTTTTAACATCAGAACGATCATCATTTGTATAATATACTGCACGCGCTAAATCTACAAAGGTTTTACCAAAATCGTTTGCACGTTCGCATTCTCTAATATCGTCTTCTATTTTCCACAATTTTTTATTCACTTCTAATAAATCGTTTTGAAGTTTTATTAATTGTTTTTTATCTTTTGCCTCAGCGTATATACTTTTTACATCTGGCGTTAACGTATTGTATTCATGTTGAATATTTTTCAATTTTTTAGCGTCCTTAATTTTAGAAAGTTTAATTTCTAAAATGGTGTACTTATCTATAATTTCTCCGTTAGAAACTTCTATTTTCATCCTATTCTATTTTATGCAAATTTACGTTCTATAATTGCTATAAAGCGCTCTTCATATTCTTCTTGATTAGACCAATCGTAATCTGGTTTTACCATTTTATTAATAAACTTTCTTGCTTCTTTTCCTGTTTTTAGCGTGTTTAATTGAGAAACAACTCTATTAAATTCTTCTTGACTTCCGTTAAAAAGATTTTTCACAAAAACAATTCTATCATTTAAACCAATCTGAATATTTTGCTGTAACTGGTCATTTAATACTTTTTTAAAATCTGGTTTTTCAAATAAATCTGCTGCAACTTCAACGGAAATAGTATCATGTAATTCTTCTTCTAAAGTGATTGTTTTTTTGTCTTTGATTGGGTTTTCTTCGATTGTATTTTCAACAGAAAACAAGGTTTGTTCTAATTCATCAAAAGGTTGCTCTACAATTTCTTCAACTAGTTCTTCCTTAACATCAAGTTGAACAACTATCGTTTCTTCCTCGATAATTTCATTTGTTTCTGTAACTTCAAGCTGAGTCGAGAAATCTTCAACTACAAGTTCTTCTTCCGTAACCTCGTTTATTTCTTCAGCCTTAATTTCTTCTTCTACTTCTTTTTCTTCAATAATTTTCTCTTCAGATTTGTTCTTTTCAATTACAACATCTACTTTTTCTTTAGCGCTATTTTCTATTTTCTCCAACAATTCTTCTTTGGTTTCTGTAGCGTTTGGTGTTGTACTTAAATATTCATCAACATAAGCCAAAACGGTTAGTTTTTCATACACTTCATATGCTTTTGCTTTTAACACTAAAACATCTTCTTTGTTTTTTAATTGCAAAATGCTATGAGCAATGCTAGTTAAGTCGGCTGCTAATTTTTTGTGCATAAGTTGATAAATTAATTGATGCTTAGCATCTTTTTTTTAATAAATTTGTAAGACTTGAAGTAAAATACAATTATAATCATATTTCAAGCATAAAATTACAAAATGTTTCTCGAAAATACAGTAAATCATACAGAACAATTTGGTTGGATTGAAGTAATTTGTGGCTCAATGTTTTCTGGTAAAACAGAAGAATTGATTCGCAGACTTAAACGAGCGCAATTTGCAAAACAACGTGTAGAGATTTTTAAACCTGCTCTTGATACACGTTATGGCGAGGAAGAAGTTATTTCCCATAACGATAATCGTATTCGCTCTACCCCAGTTCCTTCTTCTGCAAATATTCGTTTATATGCAAATGATGTTGATGTTGTAGGAATTGATGAAGCTCAGTTTTTTGACGATGAAATTGTTGCTGTTTGTAATGATTTAGCAAATAGAGGAATTCGCGTTATTGTTGCTGGTTTAGATATGGATTTTAAAGGAAAGCCATTTGGACCAATGCCTGCTTTAATGGCAACTGCAGAATATGTAACTAAAGTGCATGCCGTTTGTACGCATACAGGAAACTTAGCGCATTATAGTTTTAGAAAAGCGCAAAATGATGCTCTTGTTTTATTAGGTGAAGTGAACGAATATGAGCCTTTAAGTAGAGCAGCGTATTATAAAGCGTTGCGTTTACAACAAGAAAAAAAAATAGCTTCAGGAAAAGCTGAAGCTAATTCGAAAAATTCTGAATCAAGTTCGAGAGATTCTGAATCAAGTTCTAGGGATACTGAAACAAGTTCTAGGGATACTGAAACAAGTTCAGCATAAAATATGAATAATCATGTAACTGTTTTAGAAATTGATGGAAATGCATTAAAGCATAATCTTCACTATTTTAAAAATAAGCTAAAAGCTGACACAAAAGTTTTAGTGGTTGTAAAAGCATTTGGCTACGGAAGTGAAGCCCCCAAAATCGCAAAATTTTTAGAAAACGAAGTCGCTTATTTTGCTGTTGCTTATACAGATGAAGGAATTGCTTTACGCAAAGCCGGAATCGAAAAACCAATTTTGGTGTTGCATCCACAAATACCAAATTTAGAATTGTTGATTGAGCATCAGCTTGAACCAAATTTATATAATTTTAGAATTTTTAATGCTTTTTTAGAGTTGGCAGATTCAAAATTATTATTGAATTACCCAATTCATCTAAAGTTTAATACAGGTTTAAACAGAATTGGATTTTTGTATACTGATATTCCTTTCCTTTTATCAAAAATTGCAGCAACACATCACGTAAAAATTGCGTCACTTTTTTCGCATTTAGCAGCAAGTGAAGATATACGTGAAAAAGAATTTACAATAAATCAAATTAACGATTTTACCTTTATTGTAAAACAATTTTACAATCATTTAGCCTACAAACCAATGGTGCATGCTTTAAATACTTCTGGAATTATCAATTATCCACAAGCGCAATTTGATATGGTGCGTTTAGGAATTGGATTGTATGGTTTTGGGAATGATGAAAAAGAAACAAAACAACTTAAAAATGTAGTTACGTTAAAATCGATTATTTCTCAAATTCATCATATTGAACTCGGAAAATCTGTTGGATACAACAGAGCATTTACTGCAAATAAACCAATGAAAACGGCAACAATTCCGGTTGGCCATGCAGACGGAATTTCAAGACAATTAGGAAACAAAAAACATTCGGTTATCATCAACAATCAAAAATCACCAATTATTGGAAATGTGTGTATGGATATGATTATGGTTGACGTTTCTGATATTGAATGTAAAGAAGGCGACGAAGTAATTGTCTTTAATTCTCAAGAAATGATTCTAGAAATGGCTGCTAACTCTGAAACCATTTCTTACGAAATCATCACTGCAATCTCTCAGCGTGTTAAAAGAGTATTGAAATCTTAAAAAGAGTTGACATAAAGATGACGTTAACTTGACGCAACAACTTATAAAGAATCATATATACTTTTGTTTTGAACAATAAATACAATTAAAATGGAAACTAAAAGTTTAGCAAAACGATTAAAAGAATTAAGAGCACTTAGAGGAATGTCTCAGGAATATTTAGCTGAGGAATCAAAAGTAAGTTTAAGAACTATTCAAAGAATTGAAAATAATGAATCAACTCCAACAGGAGAAACGATTAAAAGAATATCTGTTGCCTTAGATGTCAACATAAACGAATTAACAGGTTCTAACTCTCTTTACGAAACAAGCAATTTAAAAGCAACTATTGTTTTTCTAAAAAAACAACTTTCTAAAACCAATGAAAAATCTGAAATCAAAACTTCTGAAAAGTTCATTGATATTTTAAAAAAATTAAAAGAAAAAGATTTAAGTTCAGAGCAAATGGAAGGAGTTGATAGTTACATTAAATATCTAGAACTTGAAAAAATACCGTCATTTAGTAATGAAATATTTAAACAAAAGTTAATTAAATTTAAAAAGCACTTAAAAAACAAATTGCGGTTTGTCCCTAATAATTATTACACCACTTGGGCAACGAGCTTTGCGCTCTCTTTCGCTATTGGGTTTGCTTTACAAAGTAAAATAGATATAAACATCAAAATCGGAGTGATTTCAGCGGCAGTATTAATAATTGGAATAGGTATAATTATGGATTTAAGAATAAAAAAACAAGATCGAGCTTTTAGTTTTTGAAAACAACGTATTACAGCATCGTATATAATTAATTACTCTTATTTTACATCCCTTTACTAATCCGTTTTGCTACATATAAATCTGCAATTGTTGGATTTTCTGGGCAACTTTTAATTTGCTCAAAAGTATCATTCGCTTTTACAAAACCTGTTTGTACTACTTTAAAATAAACACCACACATCGTTGTGTTCCAAAATTGTTTTACAATTTTCATGTTATTAAAACGAATTCCTAATTTATAACACGGGTTTCTTTGAACGGTAACTTCTAAAATTGTGTCGCCAACTTTAAAAGTATCGCCTTGATTAATTTTAGTTTCATCCAAATCATCAATGGTTAAGTTTTCTCCAAACATTCCTAATTGCCAATCTAAATTTGGATGTAAAGTTTTAAAATAATCGTAATGTTTTAACGAATATCCATACACCGCTTGCAAAATCCCACCATGATGTTCTCTGTCAGATATTTCATCATCTAAAACATTCTCTGTTCCTAAAAAAATTGGTGTATCAACAGAAAATTTAAAAACTCCGGTGGTAACCAGTTTTCCTTTCCAGTTAAGTTCTCTTTTTTCTCCAATGTTTGTTGAAATGATTTTCATTTTTATGCTTTACTGACAATCCGTTTTAATCAATTAAAAAATTCTGTAATACATCTGCAATTTTACGGTTGTCTGATAATTGCGGAATCTTATTCTGTCCACCAAACTTCCCAATCGACTTCATATATTCATGAAAACCGCCTTTTTTCACTTTTCTGATGACAAGTGTTCGCAAAACTTTTCCGCCAATTAAATCTTGATAATAAATGTTTTGATCTTGCATAGAAGCATCCACTTTTGTAGCAAATTCTTCTAAATTTTCTGGTTCGTTTTCAAACTCAATAAACCATTCGTGATACGCCAAACCACTTTCTGGATTTACTTGTGGCGCAACCGTAAATTCACTAATCGTTATTTTAGTTCCTTTTATAGAATCGTTCAACGCTTTTTCTACTTCTTTACCAATAACGTGTTCGCCAAAAGCTGAAATAAAATGTTTAATTCTTCCAGTAACTTTTATTCTGTACGGTTTTGTTGATGTAAACTCAACTGTATCACCAATATTATAACCCCAAAGTCCGGCGTTGGTATTTAAAATGATGACATAATTCACGTCAATTTTCACATCTTTTAAAGAAATTCTTGTCGGATTTTCATCATAAAATTCTGCTACAGGAATAAACTCATAAAAAATCCCTGAATTTAATTGCAGTAGCATTCCTGGTTCGGTTTGCGAATCTTGATAGGCGATAAATCCTTCTGAAGCTGGATACAATTCTATATAATCAATCTTTTTACCAATTAAACTTTCGAACTTGTTTTTATAAGGTTCAAAGTTAACGCCGCCATACACAAAGAAGTTGAAGTTTGGGAAAATCTCAGAAATCGGTTTCCCTGTTTTTTCAATCAGTTTTTCAAAATACATTTGCACCCAAGAGGGAATTCCGCTTATCACAGACATATTTTCATCAACCGTTTCTTCAACAATTGCATTTACTTTTGTATCCCAATCTTCAATACAATTGGTTTCCCAACTTGGCAATCTATTTTTTAATAAATATTGAGGAACATAATGTGCTACAATTCCGCTTAAACGACCTAATTGAATTCCATTTTTGTCTTCTAGAACTGGACTTCCTTGTAAGAAAATCATTTTTCCATTTACAAAACTTGCATCTTTCTTTTCTGCGATATAAAAAAGCATAGCATTTCTGGCTGCTTTAATATGTGTTGGCATAGACTCTTTTGTAATCGGAATGTATTTTGCACCAGAAGTTGTGCCTGAAGTTTTGGCGAAATAAAGTGGTTTTCCTTTCCAAAGTACATCTTTTTCTCCAGCTACAATTCTATCAACATACGTTCTTAAACCTTCGTAATCTTGTACTTTTACTCTAGCTTTAAAATCGTTATAATTTTTAATTGACTTAAAGTCATGCTCTTTTCCAAAAGCAGTATTCTTTGCTTTAGAAATTAATTCGTTAAATACTTTTTCTTGAGTTTTATGAGGATTGTTTGCCCATTTATGCACTTTTTTAATTGCTTGTTTAGCAAAAGGAATCGCAAAAACAGATTTTAGGCTCATTTATTTAAAATCTATATAATTCAAAGGATTTACAGGATAACCATTGTTCCATAATTCGAAATGTAAATGTGGCCCCGTTGTTAGTTCTCCAGTAGAACCAACTGTAGCAATTGCTTCGCCAGATTTCACAAAATCTCCTTGTTGTTTTAACAATACGCCGTTATGTTTATATACAGAAATAAAACCTGTTCCGTGTTCAATTATAATAACATAACCTGTTTCGGCAGTCCATTCAGAAAATATAACTCTACCATCTTCAATGGCTTTTACTGGAGTTCCGGTAGCTGAAACAATATCTATGGCAAAATGTTTATTTGTTATATCAAAATCTTGTGTAACGGTTCCGTTTAAAGGTGCAAAAAACACCTTGTCTATTTTGTTTTCTGCTTTATCAAACAACGGAAATCGATCTTTGCTTTCTACTTTTTCTCTAAACAAAGAATCTATTTTAGAAGCATCTAATTTTTTTTCATCAATAGTAATTGCACTCGCTTTTTTTAATGAATCAAAATCTATTTTGGTAATTGGATCATCTCCTGATAAAATTGGAATTAAAATTTTGGTGTAATTTTCTATTAATTTTAATCTTCTTTTTAAAGAATCTGCTTCATATAATAACTTTGAAGCATCTTTTTTTAGTTTGATAGAAGCGTAACCAGGAATGTATTCTCTAATTGGCGTATAAGCAATTAATACGGTTGTTAATGCAATTAAAACAATTGAAAAAATGCCGCCAAATACAAAAATGTTTAAAATGGTCAATTTAAAAGACAACCGTTCTTGAAAGGTGTCTTCGTTTAAAACAACCAATCTATATTTGTTGGTTATTTTTTGTCTGAATTTGCTTTTTTTTTGATTTTTTTTTGCCAAAGGTTATTTCTTTAAACTCGTTGTAAAGATAAGAATATCAAAACGATTATTTAATTTTCATTCGAAATATAATCCTTGTCATTCATCAAGCTTTTAAAAACCCAATAAATAAGAAATTGAAAAATTGATATTATTTGTTATTCCTAATCCTTTCTCTCCTTCTAAAGCTGTAGGAAAATTAACAATATAACCTAATTCAAAATCGAAACCACTAACATTTAATTGAAGCGGAATTTGTAATTGCGTATTAATCAATCCAAAATTATTATTCTGAGTAGCTCTTGTTAATTGTTTACCTCTAACTGTAAACGTTCGTGCTAGCTGAATAGTTTGCTGTGCGATTACAATGTTCAATTCTGGACGTAAACGCAATTGATATTCTTTTGTTTTAGACAAGTTAACAATTCCATAATTTGATGAAATTAGTTGAAAAGAAGTATCATCACCAAATAAATAAGTAGCCGTTAATTCTGTACCTAGTGTTTTCTTTATATTTGTTGCTTCAAGTCCAAAAGAGATTTCGTTTGTAAAAGGATTGTCAACTCCATCAGAATATAAATAACGAGCATAACTACTTGTCCAAGTATAAGATTTATTCTTTCCAAAACTTTGCCCGTAACCAGCAGTTAAAGATGTATAATCCCATTTGGGAGAAAACTCACTATAATACAAGCCATTAACTCCAACAAAAAAACCATTAGAATGAATATATATTATTTTCGGATTGATATTAAACTGGTCTGTACCAATATCTCTTCCTGAAAAATAGGTTTTAGTATTATAATCTACAGAAAAATATAAAAACTGAAAGCTTGTAATCGATTTTAAAAATTGATCTACATCTATATCATCACCTAAAAGATTGTCTATTATTTCATCTTCTTCAGTAGACAATAATATCTTGTCCTTTTCAGGTATTTCTTGTGCAGATAAAGTCAACACACTAAAAATTAACAAAAATAATACACCTGTTTTTCTCATGTAAGTTATAAAAATACAAAAAACGGTTGAGAAATCCTCAACCGCTACAATCAACCAAACTAAAATGAAAGATAATCTCTTAATTATCTCTGCTCTTTTTTCTATTGTTTCGTAAATGTTTTTTAACGTTCTTTTTCACACTCCGCTGTTTCCCTTTAAATCTATTTTGTAATTGCTTTTTTTGAGTTTTTGAAAGTGTCGCTCTAAATTGTTGTTTAGCGTTTTTTACACTCGTACTATTCAAGGTAATTATTTTTTTCTGAAAATTATTTAACGATAATTTTAATGCTTGTTGTTTTTCTGTTTTAGACAGAACATTGTTCTTTAAGATTGCCAATTGCTCAATAGAAAGAGATGCTTTAAACGCTGTTCTGTTTTTCTTTATCAATTGTTTTTGAGCTTTTAAAAGTTGCCTTTGCTCTTTAGTAAGGTTTAATTCCTTTACGCTCTGTTGTGCAAACGTATTAGAAACACTTAATAAAAGCGTAAAAACAATAGCTACTATAATTTTAAAAGATTTCATTGTATTCGTTTTTGTTTTCATTCTTTAGACCTCGTATTTTTCAAAAAGTTTACACTTATTTAGTAAATATTGCGTCAGTCAATAATTCATCATTAATATAATCATCTACCAACGTATCAACACCTGAGGCATCAGTTAACATTGAGGCTATTAATATGTCATTTTCTGCAATTTCATTTCCTAAAGAAACAGAAGTCTTCACAGACAACACAACTAATAATGCAACAACAGCTACAGCGCTCCAAATTGAGATATTCTTATATAAAGAAACCACTTTTCCTTTTTTCTGATGAACCGTTTTTTCTAGAATAGAGTGTTTCGATTTCTGAAAATAGTTTTCAGGAGTGTTTAATCCTAAACTCGAATTATGTTTTTTTTCTATATTCAAATCCAAAGTATTCCGGTGGCTAAAGTTATCATTTTGTGAGATCATAACAAACTATGCTTTAATTTTTTCTATAAATGATGTTGCTGTAATATTATTCTCTATAAACTTTACAGCTCCATAATAATGTGTTTTGATAGTACTTTCCTTACTATCTAGTATCTCTGAAATTTCTCTAAACTTCAAATTATCAAAATATTTCATTTGAAATACTTTCGTTTGATTTTCTGGAAGTTGACTTAAGACTTTCTGCAACTTTAACTGCGCTTCATTACCATCAAAAAAAACATCGCCTTGTAAATCTCCCAGGAATTTATCACTGACATCTTCTAAAGAAGAAAAACTTTTCTTTTTTTCTTTCTCTATAAGCCTCATGGATTCATTGTATGCTATTTTATACATCCAAGTATGTAAAGAACTTTGCTGTTTAAAATTCGGCAAACTTTTGTATACTCTAATAAAAGTATTTTGCAATACATCATCTGCATTTTCATGTGTACCTACCAATTTCCTTATGTGCCAATACAGACGTTCTTGATATAAATCTAACAACTTTGCAAAAGCTCTTTCTCGATACTTTCTACTTCTTAATTGTTTGATGAAATCTGATTCGTTCATTCGTTTGTATAAGGCTGACTTCTATTAGACCCTAAAAGGTTGAAAAAGTTTATGTTTTTCTTTTCAATTGTCAATTTACTCAAAAATAAATAAAAATTATTCATAAAAAAAGCCAGAAATACTGCTGGCTTTTAACATTTAACAATCTAAAAATTACTTTTTTCTTTTATTTTTTTTAAGTATAATTTCTGTAACCGCTCCAGATAAATCTGTAAGCGTTGCTAGGTTATCACAAGTACCATCTCCAAAATCTAACGTATAATTCGCTGTATCTTTGGTAATTTCTATAACACCACTTACAATATATTTACAGGCATATTCTCTTCTTAAATTTACTGTAATTAAAGCGTTTTTAACGACACCTTCTTTATTTATAAACTCCCAATTACCAGAAATAGAATATACATCATCTCCTCTATTTTCAGTGTCAGCTCCTGCAATTTTCTCGTTTACTTTTGTTCCTTTTCTGGTGATTACTTCTCCGGTAGTCAATGTGATTGTAATATCAAACGTAAAAGTTGCTTCTGGATTCCCATTTGCGTTTGCTGTTAATTTGGCTATCGACTTCCCTCCTTCAACAGCGTTTCCTTCAACTTTGAAATTCTCAAAAGAAACCGTTTTAGAAAACCCGGTTGTAGTTCTTACATATTCAATAATGATTTTCCCTGCTAACTCTTTCCCTTTCCTTCCTTCACATCCTGTACCAAAATCTAAGGTAACAATTTTCCCGCTCGCAGTAACTTCTACGGTTCTAACAGCACATTTTGCGGCTATGCTTGTATTGCTATCGGTACTTTTCCCTGACAGGTTATAATCTTGTGCATCATCTTCCAATACATCATCTACTTCTGCAGAAATATCATCTGCCAATACAAAATTTAAAGCTTCTTCTGTCGTTAAATTTTCTGCTACCTCAATATTATCATCACTTGATTGACAAGAAACAAACAACAACAATCCTATTATTGAAAGATAGGTAATACTTTTTTGAAAATTTTTAAAAGTCATAATTACTAATTTTTAAGTTAATCAGTACTTTGACCTAGAATGTTTAAAAAAGTTTAAAAAAAATTATTTTCTATAAAAATTCATCTCATCAATATACTTCCAAACAGATTCTGTTAACAGTGGTTGTATGTTTTTTTCATCCTTAATTCCTTTTCTAATATCAGTTGATGAAATTTCTATGATGGGTGCAGCTATTTTATGAATTTTTGGATGTTGATCAAATTGCGTTTCTATGCTTCCTTCAGAAATTCTTGGATACACATAAATTTGATGATGTTCTAAAATGGTTTCATAATTTTTCCATTTATGAAAACTTTTTAAATTGTCTTCGCCCATAATCAAACTAAAAGTATATTGCGGATATTTGTCTGAAACATGTGCCAACGTAAGCACTGTGTAATTTGGCTGAGGCAAATTAAATTCAACATCGGATGGTTTAAGCTTATCGTATTTTTCTGTTGCCAAATGCACCAATTCTAAACGATGGTAGTTCTCTAACAACGAACTTTTTTTCTTAAAAGGATTATGTGGTGTAACCACCAACCAAACTTCATCTAAATCAGAATTTTCTACTAAATAATTAGCAATGATTAAATGCCCAACATGAATTGGATTGAATGTTCCGAAGTATAAACCTATTTTACTCATATTCTTTAAAATGAGAGAGGCAAGAGTCAAGAAAAAAGACTGTTTGATTTATTATCTATTCTCTTTTCTCTCTATTCTTTATTCTTTATTCTTTATTCTTTATTCTAATTTAACCCTAAATAATCACTTACTAAATTTTCTGCTTCAAGCAACGCAACTTCTAAATCGTAGTTTTTAATAATTTTATCAAACTGCGGTGCGGTTGCCAATTCAATAGAAGCTTTGGCTATTCGCATATTAATTTTTTCGTCGCTTTCTGTTTTACGTTTTTTTAAGCGAATTTTCAACTCATCTATACTTGGTGGTTTTACAAAAACGGCTAATGTTTTATCTGGGAATTTCTTTTTTATTCTTAATCCGCCAGCAACATCAATATCAAAAATAACATGTTTCTTTTTTGCCCAAATTCGTTCTACTTCACTTTTTAGAGTTCCGTAAAAATTATCTCTATATACTTCTTCCCATTCTAAAAAATCTTCGCCCTTAATGTGTTGCTTAAAGTCTTTTAAGGAAATAAAATAGTAATCTTTTTCGTGCATTTCTTCTCCTCTAGCTTCTCTAGAGGTTGCCGAAACAGAAAATTCTAAATTAAATTTTTCTTGTGCTAATAAATAACGAACAATCGTTGTTTTACCAGAACCAGATGGCGCAGAAAAAACAAATAACTTACCTTGAAAATCTGACATATAATTTATTATTTGTCATGCTGAACTTACTTCAGCATCTTATTAATTAGAAACTGAAATAAATTCAGTTTTTACTTTAGTTATACTAAAGCACGTTTAAAATTTGCTCTTTAACTTTTTCTAATTCATTTTTCATTTGAATCACTGATTTTTGCATCGGAGCATAATTTGCTTTTGATCCTGTTGTATTGATTTCTCTTCCAATTTCTTGGATGATAAATCCTAATTTTTTTCCATTAGAGTCTTTACTATCTAATTCTTGTAAAAAATATTCTAAATGATTTCCTAAACGAACCTTTTCTTCATTAATATCTAACTTTTCTAGATAATAAATAAGTTCTTGCTCAAAACGATTTTGGTCTATTTCTACTTTTAAATCATCTATAGATTTTTGTAATCTTTCTCTTACATTTTCTAATCGTTCTTCATCCAACGCATGTACTTCATCTAAATATTTTTTAATATTTAAAATTCGTAATTTAAAATCTGCTTCTAAAGAAGCAGCTTCATCAACTCTATATTGAATGGTTTCTTTTAAAGCTTCATCAATACTGTTATTTATTAAATTCCACTCGTTTTCGTCTAATTCTTCACGTTCAGTTTTTAATGCATCGGGCATTCTAACAGCCATTTTTAACAATTCTACATCATCATTGTTTTCCGTAAATAACACATTTTTTAATTGCTGAATATAATTAGAAACTACATTTTTGTTAATGGTTGTTGTTGTTTCATCCGAAGTCATTTCTACATAAATAGAAAAATCTATTTTTCCTCTCACCAAACCAGAAGCTAATTTTCTCCGAACTGCTAATTCTTTTTCTTTATAATATGAAGGCACTCTAACATTTAAATCTAAGTTTTTGCTATTTAGAGTTTTAATTTCTATGGTAACTTTTTTTGTTGGTAATTGTAAAACGGATTTCCCGTAACCAGTCATTGATTGAATCATTCAATACTTTTTTAAAATATACCAGCAAAGGTACATAATTATTTAAGGATTTATTCTTACTAAAAAATGTAAATCCCTATAAGAATTTTTGAAAAAATAACAGAACTTATTTTGTTTTAACTATTTTTACAAATACAAAATGTATAGCAAAAAAATTTGCAAACCAACACACATATTTTAGTTATTAGATTATCTGCAATGGGAGATGTTGCCATGACAATTCCTGTAATTAGAGCTTTGGCTAAACAACATCCAGAAATTAAAATTACATTTTTATCTAAAGCTTTTTTAAATCCGTTGTTTGATGATATTCCTAATGTACATTTTTATGCTGCTGATGTTACGAATACACATAAAGGGATTTTTGGCTTATATCAACTTTATAAAGAATTAAAACAGTTAGAAATTACTCATATTGCCGATTTACACAATGTGTTGCGTTCTAAAATTTTGCGTAGTTTTTTTAAATTTTCTTCAAAAAACATTGGTGTAATTGATAAAGGAAGAAGTGAAAAAAAAGCCTTAACAAGAACAATAAATAAAGTATTTAAACAATTAAGAACTTCTCACGAACGCTATGCAGATGTTTTTAAAAAATTAGGTTTTACTATTGACCTTTCAAATCCAATCAAATTAGAAAAAGCGAATTTAAATAGTTCCGTTTTAAATTTAGTTGGAGAAAAAAAAAACAATTGGATTGGAATTGCACCTTTTGCAGCTTATAATTCTAAATCGTATCCGTTAGATTTAATGGGAAAAGTAATTGATACATTATCTAAAAAAAATACTGTTTTACTTTTTGGTGGTGGAGAAAAAGAAATCGCTATTTTATCAAAAATTGAGCAAAAAAACGAAGCAATTATTTCAGTTGCAGGTAAATTAAATTTAAGAGAAGAATTAAATTTAATTGCTCATTTAGATTGCATGTTGGCTATGGATTCTGGAAATGCTCATTTTGCTGCAATGCTGCAAGTTAAAACGATTACACTTTGGGGAGCAACGCATCCGTTTGCTGGCTTTGCGCCTTACAATCAACCAACGGAAAATTGTTTATTGCCAGATTTAGAAAATTATCCAAATATTCCGTGTTCTATTTACGGAAATAAAGTTTGCGATGGATATGAAGATGCTATGAGAACAATTTTGCCAGAAAAAGTGATTGAAAAAATTGAAACTACTTTAAAACTGAATTCTTAAATTTGAACAAAACTATTTTTTATGATTATTCATCACTTAGAAAAAACAAACTCAATTCTTAATAAATTTATTGCAGAAATTAGAGATGTATCCGTCCAAAAAGACGCCATGCGTTTTAGAAGAAATATTGAACGTATTGGAGAGATTTTAGGGTATGAATTAAGTAAAAACCTAAATTATTCTTCCGAAATTGTCACAACTCCTTTAGGAATAAAAGAAAGCTTTTTACCTGCTAAAGATATTGTGTTGGGTTCTATTTTACGGGCTGGGTTACCTTTACATCAAGGTTTGTTAAATTATTTTGATGATGCAGAAAATGCTTTTATTTCTGCCTATAGAAATCATCCAAATAATGATGCTCAATTTGAAATTGTTGTAGAATATTTTGCAGCTCCTTCTATCGACAATAAGACGTTGATTTTAGCTGATCCGATGTTGGCAACAGGACGATCTTTAGTATCGGTTTTTGAAGCCATTCAAAAATATGGAACACCAAGAGAAACACACGTTGTTTGTGTTATTGGCTCAACTGAAGGAATCGATTTCATCAAAAATCATTTTCCTAAAAACACACATTTATGGATTGCAGCAATTGATACTAAATTGAATGAGAAAGGATATATTGTTCCTGGTTTAGGTGACGCAGGCGATTTAGCTTTTGGCACTAAACTATAAAATGTATTGCAAAAGAAAGTAGTAGAAATACCGCCAAAATAATATTTATTACTAGTTTCTTTTTAATGGATTGCACCCAGTTTGCGATAATAATTGTAGAAGGGATTAAAAAAGCAATTAGTTCGGTTCCGTTCTTGTTTTCTATTAAAGAAATAAATACAAAAGAAATTGCTAAATGTAATAACAACAACACCCAACTTCTTTTAAACTTATCGCTAACCGACAATATTTTTCCTGTTTTTAACAATATTGAAATCAAAGTAAACAATGCAAATGTTATTAAAAATAGTTGATAATAACTACTGTAATAAAAGCTAAAATCAATGTCAAAAACAATATTAAATAATTGATAAAAAGCGGTTAAATCATCAATCCAAAAAAGGTAGGTAAAATATAAAAATAGTGTTGTACTAAATCCTAACAAAGGTATTAAAAAAGTTCTAAAACTAATTTTAATAAAAAAGTAAACAGCTGCATACAGCAACAATGAATACAAGAGATAAAAAGGTGAAATGATACATAAAATTCCTAGCCATAATCCGCTATCAAACAATTTTTGATATACAAACTTTAACGTTCTTAAACTATACACTCTTCTAAAAAACAAAAACAAGAGCAAATAAACAACAACCGTAAAATATTCTAAAATAACAGTTTTTAAAAAGCCTAAGCCAATCACAAAAAGTAAAAAAGCATACGAATTATCTCTTGTTAATTTATTTTTAGATATGATAAAATTAAATAAGAAAAACAACCCAAAAAATAAAGGAAAAGTCAATAAAAATTTAGAAAAATCTCCAAGATTTATCTCTAACCTTTTAACGACAGTAAAATCTAATACATAGTAGGTGAAAAAAAGTGCTATGATTATTATAAAATTTACTGGTTTTGATTTGCCGAAAAAATTGGCTAACATAATTAGTTTTTATATTTTTGCAGTGTAAAGATACTTAAGTTATGATAGCAAGCAATATTTTTAGATTAATTGGCGATTTTTTTACTTGGGCTTTTAGTCCCTTTCAATGGATGCGTTTATCTCTTGCAACAGCAGATTATGGTTGGTGGATTTCTAACAGCGTTAGTTGGTTATTTATTATTGTTCTCCTTTTTTTATTTAGATACTGGATGAAAGAATCAGCTCGTTTTAAGAAAGAAGGAATCGAAGATTCTAAAGAATAACAATTTACTTTGGGAAGCAAAAACAAACTGAAACGTTTTAATGAAAACGAAACGTTTTCTAATGTAATACAACCCAAAAGAGAAGAAATCTTAACTGGTTTTTCTCTTAAAGGAAAATGGAATACTTTTTTTAAAAACGATAAACCTATCGTTTTAGAACTTGGCTGTGGTAAAGGAGAGTATACCATTGCTTTAGCCCAAAAGAATCCTGATAAGAATTTTATTGGAATCGATATTAAAGGTGCTCGCTTTTGGCGTGGGGCCAAAACTGCTTTAGAAGAAAACTTAACAAATGTTGGTTTTATTAGAACGCAAATAGAATTGATACACGAACTATTTGCAGAAAATGAAGTCGATGAAATCTGGATTACCTTTCCAGATCCACAGATTAAATATAAACGCACAAAACATCGATTAACAAACTCAGAATTTTTTAAAAAATATCATCATATTTTGAAAGAAAATGGTGTTGTAAATTTAAAAACCGATAGTGAGTTTATGCACGGATATACACTGGGTTTATTGCATGGAGAAGGACATGAAGTTTTACATGCAAATCATGATGTCTATAAAAATACGTACAGTCCAGAAGAAGTAATTGGTACTCAAACTTTTTACGAAAAACAATATTTAGAAAAAGGAAAACCAATAACTTTTATTAAATTTAGAATTAATTACTAATACTTCTAAATGAGCTCTTCAGATAATTTTTTTGATAAAGTATACAAAATAGCTCGATTAATTCCGTACGGAAAAGTAACCAGTTACGGTGCAATTGCAACGTATTTAGGCGCAGCAAGATCCGCAAGAATGGTTGGTTGGGCAATGAATAATTCTCATAATCAAAAAGAAGAAATACCAGCTCACAGTGTTGTAAACAGAAAAGGGTTATTGACAGGAAAACACCATTTTGATGGCACAAATTTAATGCAACAATTACTAGAAAATGAAGGAATTGTTATTGTCGACAATCAAATTCAAGACTTAGACACCGTTTTCTGGAATCCAAGTAAAGAGTTACCATAAATTATTCCTATTAGTCAATCAATAATCAAACTACAACTTCTTTATTATCTGAACTCTATACACTATATTTGTAGTTTAGAATTAAAATTTCAAAATGAGCTTTAAAAAGCAAGATATATACAAAGCATTAGAAACGATTACTGCACCTGGAGAAGGAAAAAGTTTGGTTGAAAATGAAAACATTACAAATGTAGTTATATTTGGAAACGAAACAACAATAGATGTCACAATTAGCAACCCTACTTTACAAGCTAAAAAAAGAGTTGAAAGTGAAATTATTAATACTCTTCGATTAAAAGTTAGTGAAGACATTATTGTAAAAGTAAACGTTAAAGCGGTTGTTCCTGAAAAGGAAAACCTGAATCAAATAAAAGGAAAAAAGATTCCGAATATTAAAAACATTATTGCAATTGCTTCTGGAAAAGGTGGCGTTGGAAAATCTACAATTACAGCAAACACAGCAATTACATTAGCAAAAATGGGATTTAAAGTTGGTGTATTAGATGCAGATATTTACGGCCCATCAATGCATTTAATGTTTGATGTAGAAAAAGAAAAACCTCTTTCAGTTACTGTTGACGGGCGTTCTAAAATGAAACCTGTAGAAAACTATGGTGTTAAATTATTATCTCTTGGTTTCTTTACAGATCCAGATCAAGCAGTAATTTGGCGTGGACCAATGGCTTCCAAAGCGCTAAATCAATTAATTTTTGATGCAGATTGGGGAGAGTTAGATTTCTTATTAATCGATTTACCTCCAGGAACTGGTGATGTGCATTTATCAATCGTACAAGCTGTACCAATAAATGGAGCAATGATTGTGAGTACACCACAAAAAATTGCTTTAGCAGATGCTAAAAAAGGAGTTGCAATGTTTCAACAAGAAAGTATTAATGTTCCTGTTTTAGGGATTATCGAAAACATGGCCTATTTTACACCAGAAGAATTACCAAATAATAAATATTATATTTTTGGAAATGGTGGCGCAAAAAATTTAGCTAAAGATATCCAAACACAATTTTTAGGAGAAATACCTTTAGTACAAAGTATTCGAGAATCTGGTGACCTTGGTCATCCTGTTGCTTTGCAAACTAATACTCCATTAGAAAAAGCTTTTTCTGACACCACTAAAGAAATGCTTTCTCAATTAATAAAAAGAAACGAAAATTTACCACCAACAGAAGTTGTTAGAATTACAACGATGAGTGGTTGTATGGCAAAATAAAACGAGTTATGACAGCACAAGAAACAGAAAAAAATGTTGAAAAAGCATTAGAAGAAATTCGCCCATATTTACTTAGTGATGGCGGAAATATTAAACTTTTATCCATTGAAAACAACATCGTAAAAGTTGAACTAGAAGGTACTTGTAATGGGTGCTCTGTCAATCAAATGACCTTGAAATATGGTGTTGAAGCTACCATTAAAAAATACGCTCCACAGATTAAAGAAGTTATTAATATTGGCTAACTGATAAAAATTAGTTTTTACACGTTTTACTTCTAGTGTTTTACGCGATTAAGAAAAGAAATGATTACTACAGATATATTAATTATTGGTGCTGGACCAACTGGATTGTTTACAGTGTTTGAAGCAGGATTGTTAAAATTGAGATGTCATCTTATTGATGCTTTACCTCAACCTGGCGGGCAATGTTCTGAAATTTACCCCAAAAAACCTATTTACGATATTCCGGGTTTTCCTGAAATTTTAGCAGGTAATTTAACTACAAATTTACTAGAACAATGTAAACAGTTTCAACCTGGTTTTACCCTAGGTGAACGTGCTGAATCGCTTGATAAGCAAGAAGATGGTAGTTTTATCGTTACTACTAATAAAGGAACAAAACATCAAGCGAAAATAATTGCTATTGCTGGTGGATTAGGAAGTTTTGAGCCAAGAAAACCACCAATTCCTAATATTTCAAATTTTGAAGATAAAGGTGTAGAATATATGATTCGCGAACCAGAAATCTATAGAGATAAAGATGTTGTAATTTCTGGTGGTGGAGATTCTGCTTTAGATTGGTCTATTTTTTTAACTGATTTTGCTAAATCTGTAACTTTAATACATAGAAGAAACGAATTTAGAGGTGCTTTAGATTCTGTTGATAAAGTACAAGAATTAAAAGATGCTGGAAAAATTAATTTAATTACTCCTGCAGAAGTAACAGGGATTGTCGGAGAGAATCACCTTACTGGTGTTGTAATCTCTAAAAAAGGTGAAGAAGATTCCGTTTTAAAAACAGATCATTTTATTCCGCTTTTTGGATTAGCTCCAAAACTTGGACCCATTGCAAATTGGGGATTAGAAATTGAAAAAAATGCTATCAAAGTAAACAATGCATTAGATTATCAAACCAACATCCCAGGAATTTATGCCATTGGAGATGTAAATACATATCCAGGGAAATTAAAATTAATTTTATGTGGATTTCACGAAGCAACTTTAATGTGTCAAAGTGCTTTTCAACGCATTTTTCCAGATAAAAAATATGTAATGAAATATACTACAGTTGGTGGTGTAGATGGTTTTGATGGAACTCGTAAAGAAGCGCCTAAATCGGTTGTGAAAAAGATAAATTAGGTTTTAGGAATTAATAAAAAAATTAAAACACCCTAAACGAACAACTAGCCCATAACACCTAATTACTATGATGGATATTACTTTAAAAATCACTGATAGAGACGGCGTTTTACATGAAATTGAAGCTCCAACTGATATGGCGATGAACTTGATGGAAGTTATTCGTTCTTATGAACTTGCTCCAGAAGGAACTATTGGAATTTGTGGCGGAATGGCAATGTGTGCTTCTTGTCAATGTTATGTAAACTCAGCTCACCAATTACCAGAAATGGGAGTTGATGAAGATATGATGCTAGCAGAAGCTTTTTATGTAGAAGAAAATAGCCGTTTAGCCTGTCAAATTCAAATTACTCCAGAAATGAATGGATTAGAAGTAGAATTAGCACCTGAATCTTAAAAATCTTTTATTAGTTTTTGTATATTTGTTAAGTGCACAACTAAAGCACTTAACTATGAGCTGGTTAGACCTTTTAATTTTATTAAAATTCTTAATCAAGAGAAATCCTGAATAGGGCATATTAAAAATAAAATTATTATTCACTAATGTTTAATTTTTAATCAAAAAAACTATGCCTTTTTATCATAAATTAGGGAAAATTCCACCAAAACGCCATACTCAATTTAGAAAAGCTAATGGCGATTTATATTACGAACAACTTTTTGGAACCGTTGGGTTTGATGGAATGTCAACCAATAGTTATCACGAACACAGACCAACACAAGTAAAGGAAATAAGAAACCAATACAGTATTGCTCCTAAAATTGCTAGAGAAAACAATATTCAGGCTTATAAATTAAGAGGCTTTCAAGTTGCTCCAGAAGATGACTATTTACAAAGCAGAAAAATTGTGTTGACAAATTCTGATTGCCATATTGCTTTAGCTGCTCCTAGAAAATCTACAACCGACTATTTTTATAAGAATACAGATTCTGATGAAATGATTTTCATCCATAAAGGGACTGGGAAATTGAGAACAATCTATGGAAATTTAGATTTTAAGTATGGAGATTATCTAATTATCCCAAGAGGAATCATTTATAAAATAGATTTCGACACAGAAGACAATCGTTTATTTATTGTTGAATCTCATTCACCGATTTATACTCCAAAAAAATACAGAAATTGGTTTGGGCAATTACTAGAACATTCTCCCTATTGTGAGCGAGATATTCGTCGTCCATACGAGTTAGAAACAAATAACGAAAAAGGAGACTTCATTATTAAAGTAAAAAAGAAAGATGAAATTTTTGATATGGTATATGCAACACACCCTTTTGATGTAATTGGATATGATGGGTTTAATTATCCGTATGCATTATCAATTCACGATTTTGAACCAATAACAGGTCGTATTCATCAACCGCCACCTGTACATCAAACATTTGAGACCAACGCATTTGTAATTTGCAGTTTTGTGCCACGTTTATATGATTATCACCCAGATTCAATACCGGCTCCATACAATCATAGTAATATTGATTCTGATGAAGTATTGTATTATGTTGATGGAGATTTTATGAGTAGAAATGATATTGAAGCAGGACATATTTCTTTACATCCATCAGGAATACCACATGGTTCACATCCAGGAGCCGCAGAAAGAAGTATCGGTAAAACAAAAACAGAAGAATTGGCTGTAATGGTTGATACCTTTAAACCTTTAATGGTAACAGAAGAAGCAATGAAAATTGCAGATCAAGAGTATTTCAAATCTTGGTTAGAGTAAATTGTCATTCCTGCGGCTTTGTGCTGAACTTGATTCAGTAAGGCAGGAATCTCATCAAGATACTACGTTCATAAAAATAATTAGAAGCTATTTCCTGCTTTTCGCTATATCTTTTTAATTGGTTCTCGATACAAATTTGTTCATTCTTTACAAATTCACTCGAACTGACAATTAAAAAGGATGCCGCTTCAATCAGGGCTAAACAAATAGCATATACAAAATATTAAAATCAGCTAAAAATGGCAAAAGAAATTAAATCAGTAAACTACAGTTTAGAAAAAATATTTAAAGGAGCACAAGATTTCCTTCCGTTATTAGGAACAGATTATGTAGAGTTTTATGTTGGGAATGCCAAGCAAGCGGCCCATTTCTACAAAACTGCTTTTGGTTTTCAATCATTAGCATATAAAGGATTAGAAACAGGATCTAGAGATTCTGTAAGTTATGTATTAGTTCAAGATAAAATTAGATTAGTATTAACAACTCCATTAAATAGTAAATCACCAATCAATGACCATATTGTAAAACATGGTGATGGTGTAAAAGTGATTGCTCTTTGGGTAGAAGACGCAAGATCTGCTTATGAAGAAACTACTAAAAGAGGTGCGAAATCATATTTAGAACCAACTGTTGAAACAGATGAATACGGAGAAACTGTAAAAGCAGGAATTTACACATACGGAGAAACAGTGCATATGTTTGTTGAGCGTAAAAATTACAGCGGACCATTTATGCCTGGTTTCAAGAAGTGGGAGTCTGACTACAATCCAACTTCAGTTGGATTAAAATACATTGACCATATGGTTGGTAATGTTGGGTGGAATCAAATGGACGTTTGGGTAAAATGGTATGAAGATGTAATGGGGTTTGAAAACTTTTTATCATTTGATGATAAGCAAATTCACACAGAATATTCTGCATTGATGAGTAAGGTGATGTCTAACGGAAATGGGCGGATTAAATTTCCAATTAACGAGCCCGCTAAAGCAGCAAAAAAATCTCAAATTGAAGAGTATCTAGATTTTTATGAAGATTCTGGAGTACAACATATTGCCGTTGCTACTGATGATATTATTGGTACAGTTAGTCAATTAAAAGCGCGTGGAATAGAGTTTTTACCGCCTCCACCACAATCATATTATGATATGATTCCTGAAAGATTGGGAGAGCATAGAGAGCTGATGAAAGAAGATTTAAAAGAATTGCAGAAGTTATCTATTATGATAGATGCAGATGAAGAAGGATACCTATTGCAAATCTTTACAAAACCGATAGAAGACAGACCAACGTTGTTCTTTGAGATTATTCAAAGAATGGGAGCTAGAGGTTTTGGTGCTGGAAACTTTAAAGCGTTATTCGAATCAATCGAAAGAGAACAAGCAAATAGAGGAACATTATAAATAGAAATTAGAAAAGAGACGAGTACAGTTTGTCTTTATTCTATCTTCTTTTCTCTTAAAAATAAAAAATGAAGCAAAATTTTAAAAACATAAAATCACCTTTCTCATAAAATGTACTTTCATCAGACGGTAAGAGTACATTTTAATTTATAAAAAAACACAAATGAGTAAAGAAGAATTATTAAAAGCACTAGAAGAAAAGTACGATAAATTGGGCGTTCCTTTAAACACCATGTTAGAAGGATTGTTACATAGCACACCTATAACGTATTGGGATTACATCCAAACAGATGCTTTATTAGGATTGCAAATTCCGAGAACAACAGAAAAAGATGAAATGGTTTTTATCATGTATCATCAAGTAAATGAGTTGTTGTTTAAAATGGTTTTATGGGAAATTGACCAAATTTCTCTTTCTAAAGAGACAATTACAGCAGAAAAATTCTCGAAACATTTAATGAGAATTAGCCGTTATTTTGATATGCTTTGTAGTTCGTTTAGTGTGATGGGGGAAGGAATGGATGTTGAACAATATCTAAAATTTAGAAATACATTGGCGCCAGCAAGTGGATTTCAAAGTGCTCAATACAGAAAGATTGAATTTGCGTCTACAGAATTAATTAATTTAATTGATGTTCGTTTTAGAGACACAATTGACAGAAATTCATCTTTTAGGAATGCCTTCGAACATTTATATTGGCAAGCTGCAGGAAAAAATCATACAACAGGAAAAAAATCTATCTTGATAAAATTGTTTGAGAAAAAATATATGGGAGATTTTATTGATTTTATGGAAGATTACAACGAATGTAATTTGTCAAAAAAGTTCAAACAACTTCCTGATGATGTTCAACAAAACAAAGAATTAATTAACGCAATGCGCCATTACGATTATACTGTAAATGTAAAATGGGTACTTGCTCATTATGATACAGCAGGAAAATATTTAGGTGGCGGTGATAAAGACATAGAAGCAACTGGCGGTAGTAGCTGGCGAAAATACATGCACCCAAAACACCAACGAAGAATCTTTTTCCCCTATTTATGGAGCGAAAACGAGCTTGAAAATTGGGGGACTTTCTGAAAAATGTGATATATTTAACACAAGTTGTTTGAGAAATCAAGCAGCTTTTTTTGTTTTGGAATAGATATTGTCATCCATTTTTTATATGTTTGAAAACATGAAAAAAACTATTTTCCTTTTTATCTCTTTTGGTATTGCTATTGCTTCTTATTCTCAAGAAAAAAACGCAGTTTTTAAAAAAGGCGAATGGCTACGATATAAAATGAGTTACAGTGGTTTTTTAAAAGCTGGTAGTGCAACATTATCTATAGATACAGATACTATTAAAGGTAAAGAAGTTTTTCATGTAACAGCTAAAGGTTGGACAACCGGAGTCATAAAATGGTTTTTTAAAGTTGATGATACTTACCAATCTTATTTTGATAAAGAAACCATAAAACCTTATATTTTTAAACGAGACATAAACGAAGGCGGCTATACAATTAATAGAGAAATTAAATTTGATTACGAAACAAAAAAAGCTAGCGTTTCAGATTTCAAACTTCAAACAACAGAAACAATAAATATTAATAACGTACAAGACATGATCTCTTCTTTTTATTATTTAAGAAATCAAGATGTTAGTAAATTAAAAGTCGGAGATGAAATTTCTTTAAATATGTTTATGGATTCTCAAATTTATCCATTTAAATTACTCTATTTGGGCGAAGAATTACTTAAAACCAGTTTCGGAAAAATTAAAACATTACGATTTAGACCAATGGTTCAGGCAGGTAGAATTTTTAAAGAAAACGAAAGTGTAACCATTTGGATAACAGCTGATGAAAATAAAATACCAATAAAACTAAAAGCATCTTTAGCTGTTGGATCTTTAAGAGCAGAATTAGATGCATATAAAGGTCTTGCAAATTCTTTTAAAATAATATACGATTAAATTGTATTTTTGCGTTAATACGAGTATAAAAATTTAATTTCACTTGAAAAAAATAGTATTCCTTTTAGTATCACTCATCATCTTTACTTCTTGTAAAGATGATAATCCAGAAAATATTGAAGAAATTAAAACACTTATTAAGCCAACAATAATTTATGAGTATGGTTATAGGCTAGACGATTATAGAGTAATTAACGATACCATTAAAAAAGGTGAAAGTTTTGGTGAAATACTAGACAGACATCATGTAGATTATCCGGTCATAAATAAAATTTCATCTAAAATCAAAGACACCTTTGATGTTAGAAAAGTTAGAGCAGGAAAACCTTATACTATTTTAGCCGCAAAAGATTCCACTGAAAAAGCTCAGGTGTTTATTTACAAAAACAATGAATCGATTGCTACAGTAATTGAATTTAATGATTCTATTATTCATAGTTATACATACAGAAAAAAAATTGTCACTTTAGAGAAAAGAGTTTACGGAAAAATTTATTCTAGTTTTTCTCAGTCGATGGATAGTTTACATTTAAACCCTAACTTAACAAATAAAATTGCAGACATTTATGCTTGGACACTCGACTTTTTTAAACTTCAAAAAGGAGATACATTTAAGTTTATTTATGAAGAAAAATTTATAGACGACTCAACTTTTGTTGGATACGGAGAAGTAAAAGCCGCCTTATTTAATCACAATGGCAACGATTTATATGCGTATCGATTTGTGCCAGATGCTAAAAAAGGTATCGTAGAGTATTTTGATGAAGAAGGAAATATGTTGAGAAGACAATTTTTACAATCGCCTATAAAATTTCAATCTAGAATTTCATCAAGATATAATTTAAAAAGAAAAATTGCTTTATACGGTCGTGTAAAAGCTCATAAAGGGACTGATTTTGCCGCAAATTATGGCACCCCAATTATGTCAACCGCAGGCGGAACAGTAACTGAATCTGCATATAAAAAAAGTGGAAACGGACATTACGTAAAAATAAAACACAATAATACATATACAACTCAATATTTACACATGAGTCGTAGAAATGTAAAAAGAGGACAATTTGTAAAACAAGGAGCTATTATTGGTTTTGTGGGTTCTACTGGAAGCAGTAGCGGAAACCACGTTTGTTATCGCTTTTGGAAACAGGGTAAACAAGTTGATCCTTTTAAACAAAAATTACCTGCTGCTGCCCCTTTAAAAAAGAGTCTAAAACCAACTTTTTTAGCACATATTTCTCTGCTTAAAAAACAATTAGATACTATATCTATTTTTAATTCTAAAGAGGTGAAAATAGATTCTAATCAAATTACTTTTAAAGACTAACAATAAATCTAATGGCATTAAAGAATACGAACCCAACTAAAACCAAAGCTTGGAAAAATTTAACGTCTCATTTTTTTGAAATAAAAGATATTCATCTAAAAGAATTCTTTAAAAACAATGCTAATAGAAAAACTGAATTGTCTATTACTTTTGACGATTTAAAAATTGATTATTCTAAAAACAGAATTACCAAAAAAACATTAGATCTATTAATTGAACTTGCAAATGAAGTTGAGTTAAAAGATGCTATTCAAAAATATTTTTCTGGTGATATTATAAATACAACCGAGAAAAGAGCTGTTTTACATACGGCGCTAAGAGATTCTAAAAACAAAAAAATTGTTGTAAATAATTTTGATGTAAAACCAGAAATCAACGCTGCATTAAATCAGATAGAACAATTCTCTGAAAAAATAATTTCTGGGAATTGGAAAGGTTTTACTGGAAAAGCAATAACCAATATTGTGAACATCGGGATTGGTGGTTCTGACTTGGGACCAAATATGGTTGTTACTGCTTTACAGCATTATAAAAATAATTTAAATACTCATTTTATTTCAAATGTTGACGGCGATCATATTGCTGAAATTATAAAAAAACTAAATCCAGAAACTACATTGTTTGTAATTGTTTCTAAATCATTTACAACACAAGAAACACTAACAAACGCAAATACATTAAAAAAATGGTTTTTAACTTCTGCAACTCATAATGATATTGCCAAACATTTTGTAGCGGTTTCATCCAACATAGAAAATGCAACTGAATTCGGAATTAGCGTCGAGAATATTTTTCCAATGTGGAATTGGGTTGGAGGTAGATTTTCTTTATGGAGTACTGTTGGCTTGTCAATAAGTTTATCTATTGGTTTTCAAAATTTTAAATTATTACTTAAAGGAGCTGAAGAAATAGATGACCATTTTGCAACTGCAAATTTTAATGAAAATATTCCAGTTTTATTAGCCTTAATTGGTGTTTGGTATAATAATTTCTTTGGATGCGAAACCGAAGCTATTTTACCATATTCTCAATATTTAGAAAAATTTTCTGACTACTTACAACAAGCTAGTATGGAAAGTAATGGGAAAAGTGTAGATAGAAATGGAAAAAAAATTGATTATCAAACTGGAGCAATTATTTGGGGAAATATTGGAACCAATATGCAACATGCTTTTATGCAATTATTGCATCAAGGAACAAAATTAATTCCGGCAGATTTTATTGGTTTTAAAGAATCTTTATCTGATTTAACAGAGCATCATAAAAAATTAATGGCAAATTTTTATGGACAAACAGAAGCCTTGGCTTTTGGTAAAACTGCAGAAGAAGTACATTTAGATTTAAAATTCAATAATCAAAAGAAAGAGTTATCAACAATACTGCCGTTTAAAGTTTTTGACGGAAACAAGCCTAGTAACACAATTTTAATACAAAAACTAACTCCAAATTCTTTAGGAAAGTTAATTGCTACCTACGAACATAAGGTTTTTGTTCAAGGTGTTATTTGGAACATTTTTAGTTTTGACCAATTCGGAGTAGAGTTAGGAAAAGAATTAGCCAACAAACACCTAAATAAGGCGTAATTTTCTGTTCGAAAAAGCCAATTTTATAAATTTTAACATTTATTCTCTTTTTGTTAATAACCTTGTTAATATTTAACCAACTGTTTTTCAATCTGAAATACAATATTTTACTACTTTGCTATATCTTAAATTTTTGTTAATACTTAACATTAAATTAACATTACAACTGTAAAAATTGAGGATTTTTACAAAACATTTAATAACTTAAAATTTCAAAATGAAAAATTTTAAAAATTTAGTACTAGTAGCGTTGTTTTTTGCAACAGCTGCTATTTTTGGGCAAAGCAAACTAACCGGTAAAGTAGTTGATGAAACAAACCAACCTTTACCAGGCGCAAGTATTATGGTAAAAGGAACAACAAACGGTACTTCTACCGATTTTGATGGTAATTTTACTTTAACTGCTACCTCAAATTCTGGAGCAATAGTAATTTCTTTTGTTGGTTACAACAAAAGAGAAGTTTCTTTTTCTTCAGCAAAAAACAATTTGGGAACAATTCAATTAACTGAAGATGCAAACACTCTTGATGAGGTTGTTATTCAAGGTATAATTGATGTTGCTAAAGACAGGGAAACTCCTGTGGCTGTTTCAACAATTAAAGCTGCAGAGATTGAAGAAAAATTAGGGTCTCAAGAATTTCCTGAGATTTTAAAATCTACTCCATCTGTATACGCTACTAAAGATGGTGGTGGTTTTGGAGATGCAAGAATTAACATTAGAGGTTTTAATCAAGAAAATGTTGCTGTTTTAATAAACGGTGTACCTGTAAATGATATGGAAAACGGTAGAGTATACTGGTCTAACTGGGCTGGTTTATCTGACGTTACTTCTGCAATGCAAGTACAAAGAGGATTGGGTTCTTCTAAATTAGCAATCTCTTCTGTTGGTGGTACCATTAACGTTATTACAAAAACTTCTCAGAATAAAGAAGGAGCAAATGTAACTGCTAGTTTTGGTAACGATGGCTACATGAAATATGTTGGTTCTTATTCTACAGGAAAAGGAGATAATGGTTTATCTGCATCTTTCTTATTTAGTAGAACACAAGGAGATGGATATGTAGATGGAACTAAATTTTTAGGATACAACTACTTTATTGCTCTTGGATACGAAATAAATGATAAACATTCATTTGAATTTACTTTTACTGGAGCACCACAATGGCACCACCAAAGAAGTTATGCTGAAAAATTATCTTTATACCAACAATTTGGAACTGCAAGTGATCCAAGTAATAAATTTAACCCAGCTTGGGGTATGTATAAAGGAGAAGAATTTTCTTTAAGAAGAAACTTTTATCACAAACCAGTAATGTCTTTAAACTATGACTGGAAAATTTCGGATACTTCTAACTTATCTGCAGTTCTTTATGGTTCTTGGGGACGTGGAGGAGGATCTGGACCTATTGGTGATGTAAACAACATCCGTGATTATGATTTTAGATTAAGAGATGCTGCTGGTAGAGTTCGTTTTGATGACATTGCAAAATGGAATGCTGGTGGAAATGTTCCTGATTTTGGAGCAGACAGAACAAGCACAATCAATGATAGAAGTAACGGTTTAACTAGTAGATCTTCTATGAACTCTCATAACTGGTACGGTATTATTGCCAATTTTCATAAAGATGTTAGCGATAACTGGAGCTGGGATTTAGGTGTAGATTTAAAAACGTATCAAGGAATTCACTACAGAGTTGTTTCTGATTTATTAGGAGCTACAGGATATACTGATAATAGAGACAAAAACAATCCTAATAGAAGTATTACTGCTTTTGTAGATCCTTCTCCAAGCTTTAATCCTTGGCAAAACATTACAAACCAACAAAAAATCGAGTATTATAACGATGGGAACTCACGTTGGTTAGGTGCTTTTGGACAAGTAGAATATAAAAATGATAAAATTTCTGCATTCTTACAAGGAGGTATTTCTCAACAAGGTTTCCAAAGAGTAGATTACTTTAACTTATTAGTCGGTAGTCAAAAATCTAGTTATGAAAACTTAATGGGAGGAAACATTAAAGGTGGAATGAACTGGAATATTAACGAAGCACACAATGTTTTTGGTAATGCTGGTTACTACTCTAAACAACCTTTCTTTGGTGCTGTATATCCAAACTCTAACAATAACGACATAAGCGTTGGTTTAACGAATGAAAAAATCTTAGGATTAGAATTAGGGTACGGGTATAGAAGCGAAAAATACAATGTAAAAGTAAATGCATTTAGAACTTCTTGGAAAGATAGATTCCAAAGAGCTAATGGTTCTGTTTCAGGAAACTTTGTAGATTTCTCAGGAATTGAGCAAGTTCACACAGGTTTAGAATTCGAATCTACTGCTAGATATGGTAAATTAACTGTAGATGCGATGGTGTCTTTAGGTAATTTTGAATATGTTGGAACCGTAACTGGTACAGAATATGACCAAAACAACAATGTTGTTGGCGCAACAGCTTCTAAGTTTTACTTAGATGGTGTTAAAGTTGGTGACGCTGCACAAACTACTGCACGTATTGGATTAACGTATAAAGCAACTGACAAATTAAAATTTGATGTAAGTCAATTTTTTGCAAGCAACTTATACCCAACTATCTCTGCTTCATCTTTTAAAACTCAAGCAGATAATGATAAAGGTTCTTTAAAATTACCTAACCATTCTTTAGTAGATGCTGGTTTTTCTTACAAATTTAATTTTGGAGAAAAAGTAAATGCTAGATTTAGATTAAATATAAACAACGTATTAGATACTAGATATATCTCAGACGGTTTTACTAACATCCACGCTACTGCTGGAAGTACAACTTACAAAGGTATTGATGTAAACAATAGAGTTTACTTTGGTTACGGAAGAACTTGGAATGCTTCAATGAAGTTTTCTTTCTAAGAATCAAAAAATAATTATTTTAAAAAACCACCTCAATTGAGGTGGTTTTTTTTTGATTAAAATGAGTACCTTTACACAAACGATAAAACGAACAAATTATAATGAAAGAAATTCATTCTTATTGGGCATATTTAGTGCTAATCATGTTAGTATTTGCAGTCGTAAATGCATTTATGGGAATCTCAAAAAAGAGAAGTTTTACCGACAGAGATGTTCGTATTGGATTATTTACACTAATTGTATCTCATATTCAATTACTAATTGGATTGGGTTGGTATTTCATGAGTCCAGCATATAAAGCGCTAAAGGCAAATGGTTCTGAAGTAATGGAAAATTCTGCTTCAAGATTATTAGCTGTAGAACATCCATTAATGATGATTATTGCTCTTGTTTTAATTACAATTGGATGGTCTAAACACAAAAAGAAAACAGAAGATGTAGCTAAATTTAAAACTTTTGCAATCTTTTACGGACTTGCTTTGGTGTTAATCCTAGCTAGAATACCTTGGAATCAATGGTTTCAATTTTAAAAACAAATCATCCTAAGTAACCTTAGGATTTTTTTAAACAGTTAAATGAAAATAGTAAGCCACATATTATCTCCAATATTCATACTAACATTTATGCTTTTGTTAGTGATTTTTCATCCATTGCAATGGATTGGATTAAAATTTTTCGGATACAATGGACATAAGAAAGTTGTAGATGCTTTAAATTTCTGCTTAGTAAAATCAATGTTAATTATTGGTGTAACGGTACGTTTAAAAAATGAACACGTCTTCCCTAAAGATACTTCATTAATTTTTGTATCCAACCATCAAAGCATATCTGATGTTCCTCCGTTTGGAATGTTTTTTAGAAAATACCACCCAAAGTTTGTTGCAAAGATTGAATTAGAAAAGGGAATCCCAAGTGTTTCTTTTAACTTAAAAAATGGAGGAGCAGCTTTAATCAACAGAAAAGATCCAAGGCAATCATTAAGCGAATTAGGAAAGTTTTCTAAAAACATCAATAAAAATAAATGGGGAGCAATTATTTTCCCTGAAGGAACCAGAAGTAGAGATGGAAAACCAAAAAAATTCTCTACCAATGGATTAAAAATGATTACCAAATACAACCCAGAAGGTTATATTGTTCCTGTTACTATTAACAATTCATGGAAAATTTTTAAATACGGTAAATATCCTTTCGGATTAGGTAGTCCGATTACGTTTATCACACACAAACCTATAAAAATAGATTCTTTGCCTTTTGAAGATTTAATGAAAGAAACAGAATCTAACATAATTTCACACATAAAATAATTATATGTCTATACACAATATTAGAAGAGAAGTAATGCTAACTCTAGAAAAAAGAATTGACACTTTTATAGATGAATTTTTAATTACACCAGAAAAAATTTGGCAACCAACAGATTTTCTACCCAATTCTCAAAAAGATACTTTTATTGATGAAGTAAAAGAAATCCAAGAAATTTCTAAAGAATTAGACGATGATTTTTGGGTGGTTTTAGTAGGTGATACCATTACAGAAGAAGCCTTACCAACCTACGAATCTTGGTTGTTAGATATAGAAGGGATTTCCCAACAACCAGATAATGGTTGGGCAAAATGGATAAGAGCTTGGACATCTGAAGAAAATAGACACGGAGATGTATTAAATAAATATTTGTATTTATCTGGTAGAGTAAATATGAGAGAAGTAGAAATTACAACACAACATTTAATTACAGACGGATTTGATATTGGTACTGCAACAGATCCGTATAAAAATTTCGTGTACACAAGTTTTCAAGAATTAGCAACCTATATTTCTCATAATAATGTTGCAAAAATAGCCCGTAAAAAAGGACATAAAGCATTGGCAAAAATGTCTAAAATTATTGCTGGTGATGAAATGCGCCATCATATTGCTTATTCAGAATTTGTGAAAGAAATTTTTAAAATTGATCCAAGTGAAATGATGCTGGCTTTTAAACACATGATGAAACACAAAATTATAATGCCAGCATTGCATTTAAGAGAATCTTTTGAGGCTAAAGGAAGTTTGTTCGATCAATTCTCTACAGTTGCGCAAAGAGTTGGTGTTTATACGGGTTTTGATTATGTTGATATTTTAAAGAAACTAAATACAATTTGGGAAATTGATAAAATAACCAACTTAACTCCAGAAGCAGAAAAAGCAAGAGATTGGTTGTTAAAATTACCTGAAAGAATGTATAGAATTACAGAAAGAATTGTAGTTCCAGACACCAAATATAATTTCAAGTGGATGAATCCTGTTATGTAAAAAAAGAGCCCTAATAAGGCTCTTTTTTTAGTTTATAGTAAATATATCTTTATCCTCTAAAAAAGGCAATTTAGCTCTAGTATTTGTCAATTCGTTTTTACTTAACGTTGCATAGGTAATTTTTTCTGTGTTTTCTGCAACTTCAGTAATTTCATTCCCTAAAAAATCTATTGCAATAGAATTGCCATTATATTCGTAACCATTTGCATCAACTCCAACTCTATTTACGCCAATACAATAAGACATGTTTTCGATGGCACGTGCTTTTAAAAGTGTTTTCCAAGCATTAATTCTTGGTTTTGGCCAATTGGCAACATATATTAATAAATCATAATTTTCTACATTTCTAGACCAAACCGGGAAACGTAAATCATAACAAATCAATGGACAGATTTTCCAATCTTTATACGTAATAATTTGTTTTGTTTGCCCAGAAGTATACTCTTTATGCTCTCCTGCTAGTGTAAAAGTGTGTCGTTTATCATACTGATCAATGGTACCATTTGGATGCACAAAAAGCATTCTGTTATAATAGTTACTCTTTTCTTTTACAATAATGCTTCCAACAATTGCAGCGCTAAATTGTGCTGCTTTTTCTTGCATCCAGCTTACTGTTTCTCCGTTCATCGGTTCAGCAAAAGGTTTTGGCGTCATAGAAAAACCTGTAGTAAACATTTCAGGTAAAATAATGAGGTCTACATTTTCTATTTCTTCCAACATTACATCTAATTTCGCCTTGTTTTCTTTCGCATTTTCCCAAACTAAATCGGTTTGAATAATTGCTATTTGTAAATCGGTTTGCATAAAAATAATTTTCTAACAATATAATAAAATAAATAGCATCTTTTTGTACATTGTTTGTTCAAAAAATTGACTCCCAAAAAATGCAAACTTTTATTACAGAAACTTTAAACACTGTTTTAACAAAACAAAAATCGTTCGAAAATACAGTGTTTGTTTTACCATCTCAAAGAGCTGGTATTTTTGTAAAACAAGCGTTAAAAGAAGTCATTGATGTTGGTTTTTTACCAAGCATCCTAAATATTGAGCAGTTTATTGAAGAAGTTTCTGAATTGCATAAAATAGATCCGGTTCAGTTATTATTTCATTTTTACGCTATTTATAAAAAAGTAGAATCTGAACCAGAAGAATTTGAAAACTTTATTTCATGGGCATTTACAGTTATACAAGATTTTAATGAAGTAGATCAGCACTTAATCAATTCTAAAGAAATTTTTACCTATTTAAAAGATATTCAGCGATTAAAAAATTGGTCGGTTAAAAAACCTTTTGAAGAAACCAACATGATAAAAAATCATTTTTCTTTTTTAGAAAAATTAGAAATTTATTATGATGCTTTTTATGCTTTCTTGCTAGAAAAACAAATTGGTTACCAAGGATTAATTTACAGAGAAGCAACTAAAAAAATTGAAACTTATATCAATAAAAACAAGGACAAAAACTATGTTTTTATGGGTTTTAATGCCTTAAACAAATCAGAAGAATATTTGTTTCAGAAAATGCTCGCTAACGGGAATACAGATGTGTATTGGGATATTGATAGTTCTTTTTTAAAAAGCAATCATCAAGCAGTAACATTTATTAGAAAATATAAATCTGAATGGAAATATTATCTAACCAATCCTATTTCTACAATTTCATCTAATTTTGAATTAGAAAAAAATATTGAGGTTATTGGGGTTTCAAAAAACAGCACACAAATTAAATATGTTGGAGAAATTTTAAACAAATTGCAAAACTATAACAAAACTGCGTATGTTTTAGCAGATGAAAGTTTATTGCCAATTACATTAAATTCTTTACCAAAAAAAGTTGAAGCGATAAATATTACAATGGGTTATCCGTTAAAAGATATTCCAACTACTTCTCTATTTACTTCTCTATTTCAATTGTTTTTAACTCAAACTAAACTTAACAAAACGCATTCAGAACAGTTTTACTACAAAGATGTTTTACAGTTTTTTAAACACGCATCCATTCAGCCATTATTAATTAATAACGGAAAAAATGTATTAGATACTATCTCTATTAAAATTGCAAAAGATAATGATGCTTTTATAAGCAAAACCCAAATAGCTTCTTTTTTAGTGCCTTTAGAAAAATCAGTCAGAGAAACACTTATTGATGTTTTTCGTCCTATTGAAAAAATTCAAGATTTTATACAGCGTATTTTAAATTTAATAGCTGTTTTAAAAGAAAAAGCGGATCCATTAGAAAAAGAATATTTGTTTCGATATTATACCGTTTTTTCTCAATTACACACATTTCAAAACGAATATAGTTTTCTAAAAACATTTAAAACCATACATCAATTATTCAATCAATTATTGAATACCGAATCCATTTCTTTTAAAGGCGAACCGTTACAAGGATTGCAATTAATGGGAATGTTAGAAACGCGTGTATTAGATTTCGAAAATGTAATTATTACTTCGGTAAACGAAAATATATTACCTAAAAGCAGCACACAAAATACCTTTATTCCGTTTGATGTAAAATTAGATTTTGGGTTACCAACCTACAGAGAAAAAGATGCTATTTTCTCGTATCATTTTTTCAGATTACTTCAGCGAGCAAAAAACATTTACTTATTATACAATTCTGAAAGTGACACTTTTGGTGGCGGAGAAAAAAGCAGGTTTATTGCTCAATTATTGCAGCTTAAAGAGGGAATAAAAGAATTACAAATTAGTCCAAAAGTAAAAACAGAAAAAACGGAACTCAAAGAAATAGAAAAAACTGATGCAATAATTTCTGTATTAAAAGACGTTGCAAAAAAAGGTTTTTCTCCTTCTGCATTAGCCAATTATTTATACAATCCGTATCAGTTTTATACTCAAAAAGTTTTAAAGCTATCAGAATACAATGAAGTTGAAGAAACCGTTGCTTCTAATACTATGGGAACAATTATTCATGACACTTTAGATGTGTTATATCAACCTTATATTGGCACGTATTTAACTTCAGAAAACATAAAAAAGATGCTTACTAAAGTAGATGATTTAGTTTCGTTTTACTTTAAAAAGCACTTCCATAATTCTGATGTTTTTACAGGAAAAAACAGATTGATTTTTGAAGTTTCTAAAGATTATGTAAATCGCTTTTTAGAAAACGAAAAACAACTCATTTCAGAAAACAATCAATTAAAAATTATTGCAACGGAACAAAATTTAGAAACAACGTTAGAAATTGAAGGATTCGATTTTCCAATTAAAATTCACGGACAAGTTGATCGAATTGATGAATTAAATGGCGTTACTAGAATCATCGATTACAAAACAGGCAAAGTAGAAGCTTCACATCTAAAAGTTTCTGATATCTCTAGTATTGCTGATGAAAAATATAGCAAAGCAATTCAAGTATTGTTATACGGGTATATGTATTCTAAATGTAATACAATAAACAACAAGATTGAAAGCGGAATTATCTCTTTTAAAAATCTGAAAAGTGGTTTAATTAAAGTAGATTTTGGTAAAAACGATTACGAAATTACAGATCAAAGAATTGCTGATTTTATTGAAGAAATCAAAGAAATAATCAAAGAAATTTTTGATGTTTCAATTCCTTTTACTGAAAAAATTCATGAAAAACACAACGTGTAAACCTATTGTTTTCCTCCTAAAACCAATAACGGAACATTACAATGAAATTCTTTTTTTAGAATAGTGTTTTTTTCCCATAGCTTCTTAAAAAACCCTCTTTTACGTCTAAAAACACACAACATATCTGGTTGATTAGATTGAAAATGTTCTAAAACTCCTTGAAACGTAGTTGCATTTTCTGTAATAGTTAACGAAGATTTTAAACTGTCTAATTCAGTATTTATAATTAAATCTTCTTCAGTATAACTTGGTGTTTTAACCAACAACAAATTAATAACAGGATTAAATTTATTTTTAATAAACTTTAAAGGATCTAACGCCGTTTTATTATTTACGATTCCGGTTTTAAAAGCTGTTAAAATAGAATTAAATGGTTTAAAAACATACGCTTCTGGCACAATTAAAACAGGAATATTAGATTGTTTTACAACGCTACCGGAAGTACTTCCTAAGAAAACTTCTTCTTTGATCGAATTACTTCTTGGCCCCATCACAATTAAATCGATTCCAATTTCTTTTTGTACAGATGCTATAGAATCTAATACGTTTCCTTTCGCAGAAATTAACTGAATATCTTTTCCTTTTCTATTCACTGAGTGAATAATAGAGCGCAAATATAAATTAGATTCACGTTCTAAAATTTTATCTACATTTATAATTGTTCCTGCTTTTGGTTGCACATTATAGGCTCTAAGAACAAAAACAGTAGCCTCAATTTCGCAAGCAAAATCAATTGCATATTGCAAGGTGTTTCTTGAGTTATCTGAAGACCCAATCGGAACAAGTATGTTTTTCATAAGATGCTTATTATTGTTAGATAAAATTACACAAAATAAATGAACTGCAAAAATACACTTTTTAAATCTATGTTTTATTCAATTTTAAGAACAATAATAGTGGTATTTTTGAGTTGATTTTGAAAACAGATATTAGCTTTAAAAAAATAAATAAATTAGCTCTTCCCGCTTTAGTAACCGGGATTGCAGAGCCATTGCTTTCTATTACAGATATCGCAATTATTGGAAATATAGAGAATAATGCCATCGAGTCTTTGGCTGCAGTTGGAATTGTAGGCGCTTTTATTTCTATGTTGGTTTGGGGTTTTGGACAGATAAGAAGTGCTATTTCTTCAATAATCTCTCAATATTTAGGAGCTAATAAATTAGATGAAATTAAATCTTTGCCAGCGCAAGCAATAACAATTGTTGTTGTAATGAGCTTTCTGGTGATTGCTATTTCGTATCCTTTTTCTGAATCCATTTTTAGATTTTACAATGCTTCTGGAGTCATTTTAGATTCTTGTGTAGCGTATTTCAATATCAGAATTTTTGGCTTTCCTTTTACCCTTTTTACATTCGCAATTTTTGGTGTTTTTAGAGGTTTGCAAAACACCTATTACCCAATGATTATTGCTATAACTGGCGCTTTATTAAACATTGTTTTAGATTACCTTTTTGTATATGGTTATGCAGATATTATTCCTCCTATGTATATAAAAGGAGCAGCATATGCGAGTGTAATTGCACAAATTACAATGGCAATTTTATCAGCAATATTGTTATTAAAAAAAACCGAAATTCCTTTAAGAATTATTTTTCCAGTTCATCCAGAAATAAAACGATTATTGGGAATGATTTTAAATTTATTTATTAGAACATTGGCTTTAAACTTAGCATTGTATTTCGGAACTGCGTATGCAGCTTATTATGGTAAAGAATACATCGCGGCATATTCAATCGGCTTAAACTTATGGTTGCTTGGTGCTTTTATGATTGATGGCTATTCTAGTGTTGGCAATATTTTATCTGGAAAGTTATTAGGTCAAAAAGAGTACAAAACACTTATTCTTTTGAATAAAAAACTAATGAAATATGCTTTTGGTTTGGGCTGTATTTTTATTCTATTTGGTTTGATATTCTACAAACCAATCGGAACAATATTCACCAAAGAAACAGCAGTTTTAGAGCAGTTTTATTTAGTTTTTTGGGTAATCTTAGCAATGCAACCTTTATGTGCAATGACTTTTATTTTTGACGGAACTTTTAAAGGATTGGGAGAAATGAAATACTTACGAAATGTCTTAATTTTTGCAACGGGATTTGGCTTTATTCCTACCTTAATTATGTTTGATTTCCTAGACTTTAAATTGTACTCTATTTGGATAGCATTTACCGTTTGGATGTTTTTTAGAGGCATCTTTTTATTTTTTAAATTTAAAAGAAAGTTTTCTCCACTAGCACAAAAGCAGTAAATTTGAATACTTATACTCAATAATATGACAACGCAACGTACTGAAGGAAGTTTATATACCAACATTGTAAATAGAATTGCAACGATAGAATTTGGTCATTCAGCAAGTAATTCTTTTCCAGGTACATTATTAGATCGATTAACAAAAGAGCTGCAACGTGTTTCGATTATTGATGAAGTAAGTGTTATCGTTTTAAAATCTGAAGGAGAAAAAGCATTTTGTGCTGGTGCATCATTTGATGAATTGGTTGCCATTGACAATTTTGAAGATGGAAAAAAATTCTTTTCTGGTTTTGCAAATGTTATCAACGCAATGAGAACGTGTACTAAATTGATTATTGGTTCTGTACAAGGAAAAGCTGTTGGTGGTGGCGTTGGATTAATTGCTGCATGCGATTATGTGCTGGCAACTGAAGCAGCTTCTATAAAATTGTCTGAATTAACAATTGGAATTGGTCCTTTTGTAATTGCTCCAGCAATAGAACGCAAAATTGGTGTTGCCGGTTTGGCTGAATTAACGTTGGCTGCAACCGAATGGAAAAATGCATATTGGGCAAAAGAAAAAGGATTATTTGCCAACGTCTTTGAAACTAAAAATGAACTTACGAAAGAAACTGAATTTTTAGCTGAGAAGTTAGCTTCGTACAATCCAGAAGCAATAGCAGAACTAAAAAAAGTGCTTTGGAAGGGAACAGAAAATTGGAATTCATTATTACTAGAAAGAGCAGAAATAACAGGGAAATTAGTCTTATCAGAATTCACAAAAAATGCGTTAGCAAAATTTAAAAAGTAAAAATATGGGCGGAGATTATTTATTTTTAGGTTTAGCAGCTTTATTAGCAATCATGTACTTTTACAACAAGTTTAAAGCAAACAAAAACAGAAGAAAATAGCATGAGCACAATAAGAATCACCAAACAATTCAATTTTGAAACTGGTCATGCATTGTATGGTTACGACGGAAAATGTAAAAATGTTCACGGACATTCTTACAAACTTTCTGTAACCGTAATCGGTAAACCAATTACAGATAGTTCAGAAGTAAAATACGGAATGGTTATCGACTTTTCTGATTTAAAAAAGATTGTAAAAGAAGAAGTTGTTGATGTTTTTGATCATGCAACAGTTTTTAATCAAAACACCCCACATATAGAATTGGCAAAGGAGTTAAAAAAACGCGATCATCATGTTATTTTAGTTGATTATCAGCCAACTAGTGAAATGATGGTGATTGATTTTGCTTCAAAAATTAAAAAAAGATTACCAGAAAATATCAAATTATTCTCTTTACGATTACAAGAAACTGAAACGTCTTTTGCAGAATGGTTTGCTAGTGATAATTAGTTTTCTTATGTGTTTGAACTAACACTTACTTCCCATTAAATGCATTCATTGTGTTTGTCATTCCTTCTGTACCAAAAGAAGTAATTAGATTACATGAAACTGGAATACGCTCAATTAATTCACTTTCTTCTTCTTTAGACCAATTACTCAATACATAATCTACTTGTCTTCCTTTGGAATAATCAGCGCCAACTCCAAATCTAAATCTTGGATAGGTAATTGTATTTAATTTTTCTTGAATATCATTCAATCCGTTATGTCCACCAGCACTTCCTTTTGCTTTTAACCTGATGGTTCCGAAATCAATATTTAAATCGTCTGTAACAATCAATATATTTTCAATAGAAATATTTTCTTTATCCATCCAATATTTTACTGCTTTACCACTCAAGTTCATAAACGTACTTGGTTTTAACAGCATAAAGGTTCTTCCTTTGAAACGAAAACTAGCAACATCCCCTAATTTATCAGTTTCAAAAGTTACTTCATGGTCTTTAGCTAACGCATCTAGTATTTTGAAGCCAATATTATGACGTGTATTATCATATTTTTCTCCAATATTTCCTAAACCAACAATTAAAAATTTCTTCATATCTATACAAAAATAAAAAAAGCGTTACAATAAGTAACGCTTTTTTTATTTTTAGAATATTATATATTTATTCTGTTGCTGCTGGAGCTTCTTCTTCTTCTGCCGTTTCTGCTACTTCTTCTTCAGCTTCTTCCTCTGCAGTTGCATTACGAGACATTCTAACTTGTGCTACTACCGTGTTATCTGGATGTAAGAATGTACAGTTATTACTATCAATATCTGTAATAAATAATTTACTTCCGATTTTTAATTTAGAAATATCTGCATTGAAAAAATCTGGTAAATTACCTGGTAAAGCTTTTACTCTTAATTTACGTTTTGGAAAACGTAAAGACCCTCCATTTAAAACTCCTGGAGCTTTTCCTATTAAATGTACAGGGATTTCCATTGTAATTTCTTTATCATCAAATAATTGATAAAAATCTACATGTAAGATTTTATCTGTTACTGGATGAAATTGAATGTCTTGCAAAATAGCAGGTATTTTCTTACCGTCTAATTCAATCTTCGCTGTATAAACGTTTGGAGTATACACAAGATTTTTAAATGCGATTTCTACTGCTGAAAAATGCAATGGTTTGTCTCCTCCGTATATAACGCAAGGAACCTGACCAGCATTACGTAAGGCTTTAGTTGCTACTTTACCTACGCTTTCTCTTTGAGATCCTTTGATTGTAATTGATTTCATTACTTTTATTTAATTAGTATTTATTTACATTAAAAATTGTCCGCTAATGCTAGTATTGTCTTGAACTTTACGCATAACATCAGCGAATAAAGGGGCGCAAGTTACAACTTTTATCTTAGAACTTGCTCTTTTTAAAGGAATTGTATCTGATACAATTAATTCTATTAAACTAGAGCTTTCTATACGTTCTACTGCGTTTCCAGAAAGTATTGGATGTGTACAAATTGCTCTTACACTTTTCGCTCCTCTTTCCATCATTAAGTCTGCTGCTTTCGCTAATGTTCCTCCAGTATCTATCATATCATCAACCAAAATAACATTTCTGCCTGTTACCTCTCCAATCAATTCCATATGAGAAATTACATTGGCTTTTATGCGCTGTTTATAACAAATAACCACATCAGAATCTAAATATTTAGAATATGCGTACGCTCTTTTAGAACCTCCCATATCTGGAGATGCAATGGTTACATCTTCTAATCCTAAAGATTTTATGTGAGGTAAAAAGATTGTTGAAGCAAATAAATGATCTACTGGCTTTTCGAAAAAACCTTGAATTTGATCTGCATGTAAATCCATTGTAATAATTCTTGTTGCTCCTGCAGCTTGTAATAAATTAGCTACTAATTTTGCTCCAATTGCAACTCTTGGCTTGTCTTTTCTATCTTGTCTTGCCCATCCAAAATATGGCATAACAGCAGTTACGTGCCTTGCTGAAGCTCTTTTTGCTGCATCAATCATTAATAACATTTCCATTAAATTATCTGCCGTTGGAAAAGTAGAACCAATAAGAAATACTCTTCTACCTCGAATAGATTCTTCAAAAGCTGGTTGAAATTCTCCATCGCTAAAATGAGTTGTTGTTACTTTACCTAATTTGGCGCCATATTCTTTGGCTATTTTTTCTGCTAATTCTACACTTTGAGAACAGGCAAAGATCTTTGGATCTAATTGACTTGAAGGCATTTGGTTGGGTTTTGTTATAAGTTAGTGTGTTGTGTGGTACAAAAATAAAAATATTTAATGAGTTGAGTTGTTTTTTATGCTTTAATCCTAAATTTATTTTTTAGATTTGCAATCTGTTATAATAATGCTCGAGTGGCGGAATTGGTAGACGCGCTGGATTCAAAATCCAGTTTTTTCGGAAGTGCGGGTTCGATTCCCGCCTCGAGTACAATCACAACCCCTAATTAACTAATAAATAGTTAATTAGGGGTTGTTTTTTTACAAAAAAGCCAACATTTAGCTAACATTTTGACAGAAATTAGAATTTTTATCATAAAAAAGCTCCTCATAATTATAAAAAGCAGGTAATTATACCTGAATTTTCATAAAACATTAAGGATTATTATAATAATGCATATTTTTGAACTACAAAAAAAATAGCTAAATATAATTACACCTTAAATATTATGGATAAAAAAGAAATCAACCAATTAAAAGATGGATATTTTAAATTAAGAAATGAATTCATATTATTTCGTCAAGAACATCAAACAAAATACCCCTCTAACAAAGAGGAAAAAGATCCAAGGAATTTAATTCTTACAAACCCAATACAGTTAATAACAGTACAAAGAACAAATTTTGAATTATTAGACAAATCACTTTTGACAGATGAATTTTGGAGATTAAATGCAGATAAGATACTAGACCCCAGTTTTAACGTAAAATACCATCAAAAGTATTTTAGGTTCAGTTTTTTTATACTTATCATAGCGCACTTTGAAAGCAATCTTAGAAGAATTGAATCACTTATTAAAGACTCCGAAAACAATCAATCAACCAGACCAACTAGCAAAGTTTATAAATACATTATTAGTACATTAAAAATAAATAATGTTAAGAAAAATGAACTTCTCAACTTTTTAGATTTAATATTTACACTTAGGAATGCAATTCATAATAATGCAATATTCCACCCCAACGATAATAAAGACAAAATAATTATCTTCAAAGGGAAAAAATATGAATTTAAGATAGGTGAAAATATTACGCATTATAGTTATGGTGAAACTTTATTCTTTCTTCAGGAGCTTTTTGAAGTTATTAAACTTATTTTAAGTGATGAAAAAATTAATTCAGCTACCTTTAATAATAAATCATGAATTAAAAAACTAAAAAAATTAGTTTGCTTTTTTAAGTTGTATAAACTTGATGGCGTTGTTTTTTCACTTAAACGTTGCGCAGAACTTTTAAAAGGATTGTTCTTATCTCTAGTTATTTTTATTTCTGGCGGTTGCTCTGGTTCCTTAATTTCTTCTTTTTTTGCTGCTGGAGTTGTTGCATTTAGTCCAGGGGAAATTTCTGCAAATGTAACAGGCACTTCTTCGGTGTTTTCCAAAACAGTTTCTTCTGAAGGAGAAAAAACAATTTGTACTTCTTTTGGTTCTGGTAAATTAAGCGCTATTACATTTGCAGCTTTTTTTTTACACCGGTTAACCCATATTGAGTGGTTGGTATTTTTTCTACCTTATCATCTACATACTTTTGTATATCCTTTTTTGCTTTTTCTAAATCATCAAATAATCTACTACGCTCATCTACCCTACCTTTTTCTATTCCGTTATTTATAGCAGAAATTACATTTTGAACTTTTTTATCTATTGGCGCAGTACCTTGAATATTAATTACTCTATTTAAAAGCGTAATTGCATAATCTACTTTTTTATTGGTAACTAATTTTTCTAACTGCTCTAAAACATCTTGATCTGAAAATGTAATATTAACAGTTGTTTTATTTTGCGCTTTAGTGCCTTCTAATAATTTAGTGATCTTCTTATTAGAAATATTAAATAAAGTTGCAAGCTCTGATGTTTTACGAACCTTACGAGCAACTGCGGTTTTATTAAAAGCCATAGACAACAATTGTACACTTCTTAAAGTTACATTGTTTTTCTTTTTAACCATGTTGTAAAAACGTCTTAATAATCTAAACTCATCATTATAAAAATTGACACTTTCTACATCTAAAGAGTGCGCCACTTTTATACGTTTTCTTTTTGCTGATGCTTTTTCTCTAGCTTCCTTTTTATCTTCTATGAATTCCTCAATTACTTCTTCACATGGACCTTCTTTTTTTAATGACCCTGTTTGAACCTATTTTGAGCTGTTTTGACCCTGTTTTTTTTGATGGTTTTTCTTTCTTTAAATTTGTTTTAGCAATATTCTCAATTATTGAATAATAATGATACCCATCGTCTGAATGTGAACCAAAGTTTGAAACTTGATCATTATTCCACTCTTCAATTTCATCTTTATCAATCCTTTAGTATTATTTACTAATTTTTCAAGTGCCTTTTTTATTGCTGTCTTAGAACCATCCTCTTGCCAAAAAGTAACATCATTTATATCTGGCTGAATAAAAAGCAATCCAAAATTATTTTTTAACTCTATAATTTGTAAAACAGTATCGTCATATTCTTCATTATCAACATCTGTATAGTATTGTAATTCAACTCTATCTTTTTTAGAAGCATCACCTAAAACAAAACCATCTACTAAATGATCTCTTTTAGTATTGTTCATTTCCGCAATTGCTTCCTTTTCTGTTTTAAAAATTTCAATAAAAGGTTCAGAATACCCAGCTCCGTTGGTAGTTTCTACCTAAACGAATGAAGAAACTTTTAATCCTTTGTTTTTTGGTTTTTCAACTAAAATCATTTTATTATCATCAATAAACTTTTTAGCAGCTGCTTTAGCAGGGCAGAATCATTATCAAATATTAACAACTCCTGTAGAGTTATTAAAATCACTTGTTCAGTTGTACGAAAAGATAAAACATACTTAATATGAATAAAAATCTTGTAAAGAACATATATTATCCTCCAGGCGGAATTTTAATGTGGATAATTATCTTTTTAGAATTAATAACTTTTGGAATGGCGTTAATTGCAATGGTTGTTTATAGTAAAGAAGAACCAGAAGTTTTTCATAATTCAAGATTGTTATTAAACACAACTTTCGGAACCATTAACACTTTATTCTTAATTACTAGTGGATTTTGCATGGCTTTATCTGTAAACTATTTAAAAGAAGGTAATGTTAAAAAGTCATCACTCTATTTAACACTAACAATGCTTGGCGGATTGTTGTTTTTAATACTTAAAACAATTGAATATAATGCAAAATTAGAAGCTGGGTTATCAGTTAATTTCAACACTTTTTTTACTTTTTATTGGATGTTAACATTGTTTCATGTAATTCATGTACTTGTTGGATTGGTTATTTTACTTTTTATTCATAGAGATTTAAAAAAGAAAAAAGAGCAAACTAATTTAGAAGATTTTGAAGCAAGTGCAGCATTTTGGCACATGTGCGATTTAATCTGGTTACTATTATTTCCAATAATCTATTTAATTTTTTAAGATGAGAAGAAGAAACCTTACTATAATATGGATATTGTTGTTAATCTTAACAATTACAGTTGTCTTTTTCTCTACTTCTTTAGGAAATGAAAGTTATTCAACAGAAGTAATTATTCTAATTTCTGCTTTAAAATTTATAGCAATTTCATTTTGTTTTATGAAAATGAAAAAAGCACATATATTTTGGAAAATATCAATCTTTATTTACCTACTGTTTTTTGCTAGTATTGTACTATTTTGGTAATAAAAATAAAGTTTCAAAACTTGATATTTATCAGTTTTTTAGCTTTAAATCTAATGTAACTTTACAATATAAAAAGATATAAATGTCTTTTATTAAATAAAAAATAGAATTATGAGAAAATTAATTTTTTCAACACTAATGGTAGCGCTGTTTGCTTTACCATTATCTGCACAGCAAGTAGATTTGTCAGCAGAATTAAGACCTAGGTATGAGAACAAGCATGGGTATCAAACTTTACTTAAACCGGGCGAAGAAGGGGCGAGTTTTATATCACAAAGAACAAGATTGAATTTAAACTATCATCAGGATAATTTTAAAGTTAGAATTTCATTACAAAACGTTCGAGTTTGGGGAGATGTTGGAACACTGTCTTCGCAAGACAAATCAAGTTCTTTCCATGAAGCTTGGGCAGAGTTTTCTGTTCGTGGTTATTTCGATTTAAAATTAGGTAGACAAGAAATAATCTATGATGATAGTAGAATTTTTGGTAATGTTGGCTGGGCACAACAGGCTAGAAGTCATGATGCGATTATCGCTAAATTTAAAACTTCAGATACTGGAAAATTAGATATTGGTTTTGCTTTAAATAGGGATTCTCAATCAGGAATAAAAAGTATTTACAGCAATGTTGCTGGGTACAAAACATTTCAATATTTATGGTATCATACTACTATGAGGAACTTCGGAATTAGCCTTTTAGCTTTAAATAACGGAGTTGAACATTTAGATGTAAATAATGAAGCTGAAGTTAGTTATTCTCAAACTTTTGGACCAAGATTAACATACAAAAAAGATAAATTTTCATTTGATGCAGCAGCATATTTGCAAACAGGTAAAGTAATTACTACTCCAGTTTCTGCAAGTTATTATTCTGCTAATGTAAATTTTAAAGCGACTAGCGAGTATAAAATAGGACTTGGTTTTGAGTATTTATCAGGTAAAGACACAAATGATGCAAGTACAGATTTTAAATCATTTAACCCAATATTTGGAACAAACCATAAGTTTAATGGTTGGATGGATTATTTTTATGTAGGAAATCATGGAAACTCAGTTGGTTTAATAGATATTAATGCTGTCGTTTCTTATACTAAAGATAAATTTTCTGCAAAGTTAGTTCCACATATTTTTAGATCTGCTGCAGATATTTATAATGGAGGAACAAAAATGAGCAATAGCCTTGGTACAGAAATAGATTTTACAATGGGATATAAAGTAGCAAAAAACATAGATTTTAGTGCAGGATATTCACAAATGTTTGGAACTACTTCTTTAGAAGCATTAAAAGGTGGTTTAAGTGATAAAAACAATTCATGGACTTGGTTAATGCTTACGTTTAAACCCACGTTTTACTCATCAAATTAGTTTTTTTAGTTAACGAAAAGCCTCTTTAAGATGTAAATCAAAAGGAGGCTTTTTTATATTTAAATAAAAACAAATTCACAATACTAATTTAATTTAAATAATGAACAACACACACTCGTTTCATATTCCAGTAATGGGAATAGGATTCACAATAGATTCTCCTTTAAAAGTAGCGCAATACGGAATAGATTCTGTAATTTCTTTGGTTGATGACATTCTACTAGAAAAATTACGAAAAATGTATAGTGATAAATTTGAAATTCCCTATAAAGAAATATCCGATAAAGTTGATGATTTTAGAGCAAAGAGGATTACTTCTTACCTAAATTTAATCCATGAGCAAACCGAAAAAAAGTTTCATCAACTAAAAAATATAACTTCAGAAAAAAGCAAAGCTTTAAAAGAATATATATACATGTTGCCAGAATATTCTTCCTTAAAAAAAGAATTTGTTAAACTAACAGAAGAAGGTGTTGATTTTTCTAAGCTAAAAGATTGGGCTTCTAAAAATTTAACAATGGGAAGCATTGATGTAAATATTATGACTAAAGTCGATAAAGGTAATTATCTAAACAAAGAATTGTTACCAATAGAGTACAATGATGCACATGCAGCTTTAAGAGGTTATTCAAACAGTAAACTATCATCATCATTAGTGCTTTCTGCAGGAATGAACCCAAGATTGTATTCGTACATCAGTAATTTTGATGATTTTTTTCCTGATAAAAAAGGAACTATTAAAAAGAAAATCATTTTAAAAGTAAGTGATTATAGATCTGCTTTTATTCAAGGAAAATTTTTAGCTAAAAAAGGGTTGTGGGTTTCAGAATATAGAATAGAATCTGGATTAAATTGTGGAGGACATACTTTTGCAACTGATGGTTTTCTGTTAGGTCCAGTTTTAAAGGAATTCAAAGAGAATAAAGAAGTCTTAAAAAGCCAAACTAAAGAATTATTGACTGAAGCTTTAAAAGCCGCAAACAGAGTTTTACCAATAAATGAGTTAGAACTAAAAATTACAACTCAGGGTGGAGTAGGTACTGATGAAGAACATTCTTTCTTAATGGACGAATATCAATTAGATTCAGTAGGTTGGGGAAGTCCATTTTTATTAGTTCCAGAAGCAACAAGTGTTGATGAAAAAACAATGGAAAAATTAGCAAATGCTAAAGAAGAAGATTTATATTTAAGTAATACTTCGCCATTAGGGGTTCCTTTTAATACTCTAAAAGGAAACACAAAAGATTTTGAGAAGCAACAATTTATTGATAAAGATAGACCAGGAAGTTCATGTCCAAATAAATTCATTGCTTTAAATCATGAATTTAAAGAGTCTGGTTTGTGTACTGCTTCAAGAGAATATCAATATTTAAAATTAAAAGAACTAGATTCTTTAGAAATCTCATCAAAAGAAAAGGAACAAAAGCACAATAAGATTATAGAAAAATCTTGTATTTGTGTTGGTTTAAGCACTTCTACACTAATTTTAAACAAGATGAGTACAAAGAAGATAGGTGAAGGAGTTTCTGTTTGTCCTGGGCCAAATATGGCTTATTATGATAAAGTAATGAGTTTACGTGGTATTACAGATCATATTTATGGTAGAAAAAATATGATAACTAGAACAGATAGACCAAATATCTTTGTTAAAGAGTTATCTCTTTATATTACACATTTACAAGGAAAAGTGGATGAAGTAAAAACGAATATTGATAAAAAACAACTTCGATATTTGTTGAAATTTAAAAAGAATTTAGAGGAAGGAATTTGTTATTATAAAGAATTATTTATAGCACAGAAAAAATCTTTTGTTGATCATAAAGAAGCACTTTTAAATGCACTTCAGGTTGAGCAAAACAAACTAATAATAATTGGTAAAGAAATAGATAATTTATAAAAAATTAATTATCGAACATAAAAAAACATCTTTCGATCAGGGCAGAATCATACTTTTTTTCTTATATAAATCATCTATTCACTTGATTTATAGTTGTTTTAGTTGTTAATTATTCATATATTATACTGATAATCAATAATTTAACTAAATGGACTCAGGGAGTAAAATAATACGTATTTTTAAGCAGGTAGAAGATCCTAGAAGCCCATAAACCAACTTTACCATTTAATTGACATCCTTCTTATAGGTATAATTTCAGTGATTTATGGAGCAGAAACTTGGAGCAAATGTTTGCGTTTGCTAAATCAAAAGAATATTTTTTAAAAATATTTCTTGAATTATCCCATGGTATTCCTTCAAAAGTGACTATTAATAGAGTATTCTCGGCTATTGATAGTGAACAATTTGAATCTTGCTTTATTGATTGGGTTAATTCAATTGCAGATATAAGTAAAGGCCAAATAATTGCCATCGATGGTAAAACGATACGTGGTGCAAAATCTCATGGAAAAAAATCGCCAATTCACATGGTTAGTGCTTGGGCTTGTGAAAATAACCTTGTTTTAGGTCAAGTTAAAAGAGCTGAAAAATCAAACGAGATTACTGCAATACCAGAATTACTAAACATTATAAATGTTGCAGGAAATACCATCACTATTGATGCTATGGGAACTCAAAAATAAATTGCCAAAAATATAATTGACAAAAATGCCGATTATATTTTAGCAGTTAAAGCAAATCAACCCCAGTTATTAGAGCATATTGAAGATGAATTTCGATTTTCAAAACAACCAGAAATATACACTAAGCATGATTTAGATCATGGACGTATTGAAACTAGAAGAACATGCAGCGTAATTACTGATTTTAAGTTTATTGAACAGAATAATCAATGGAAAAACTTGACTAGCATTATAAAAATAGATAGTATTCGTGAATTTAAAAACAGCGATAGAGCGACAGAAAAAGCGACACGCTATTATATTTCAAGTGTACGTAATGATGCTAGTGAATTTCAATCTAAGATACGCTCACATTGGGCGGTAGAAAATAAATTGCATTGGACTTTAGATGTTGCTTTCTCTGAAAATGCTTCTAGAAAAAGAGCAGGGAATACTGCTCAAAATTATTCTATTCTGCTTAAAATTGCCTTAAACTTATTAAAAAATGAAACTTCTAAAAAACGATCTATCAAAAGCAAAAGACTTGAGGCTGGCTGGAATGAAGACTATTTACTCAGAATATTGAATTTGAAAGTATGATTCTGCCCTGCCTAGAAAAATAAGGTGTACTATCTACTCCAGCATTTTTTGTTCATTTGGTTAATTCAACTTCTTTATTCTCTGCAACTGCAATTTTATCAAATTCTTCTACCATACCATCTACATAAGTAGCTTGAAAACCAATAAGATCTCGTATAATATCTGTAATTGCATCGGCTATTTTACCATGCTCTACAGCTAGTTTATCTAAAACTAAGTAGTTTACATCAATTCCCTCATAAGTTCTTTCTCTTCTTATCATTTGCCCCTCTTTCACCAATTGTGCAGCTAAAACTTCTTGTAGCGTATTGTTATTTACATGATACCAAGCGTATTGAAACGTTTTATAGCCTGCTACATTTGTATACAATGAGTTTGTAAGTTGTTCTGAATCATTATTTAAAGAATAACCAATTTCTAATCTTCCGTTTTCTGATGTTTTTATTTTTGCTACAACAGCATCAAAACTTCTTGCTTGCTGTGCCCAACCTACATTTCCGAAAATTATACTATCATCATATATAATTTATTGACGACCAATTTTAACGAAAAGTTATTTGTGAATTGATATTGTGCCCAAGCTTGATGAAACGAATTTGCATTGTCTTTAAAAGCCAACGTACTTAAATCTCCCCAAACTCTAATATTTTGTAGAGAAATACCAAGTGTTAATTTTTCTTGTTGAAAATTAAAATTTGCACGAGTTCTTTGAGATATAAAATTTGCTGCTTCATCTCCAGTACTAATCAATGTTTTATACCCATGTCTGTTTTCAAAACGAGGTCTAATTTCTGATGATAATTCAAATGTTTGAGCAGTCATTAAAGCTGTAAAAAACAGTGTCATCAATAATATAAGTTTCCTTTTTTTCATTATGTGAATTTTTTATTATTCATAAAAAATGAATGCTAAAACACTTTTAACATTCATTTTCTTCATTTGGGAGATTGTTAAATGAATATTATTGATTATTTTTTTCTAAAAGAATTGCTTTAGGAAATAAAATATTATTTTCTAAATGTATATGTTGATGCAAATCTTGTTCAAACTCTTCTAATTTTGCATATAACGCTTTAAAAGTGTTACAAGCTCCTTCTGGTGGCGTGTAACTATTAGAAAGCTTTTTTATTTCTTTTAAAATATCACCTGCGTTTTCATGCTCTTCTTCCATCATTGCAATTGGATGGTTTACAGTTCCAAAATGAGGTTGATTTACTTTAACGCCTTCTCTATCAGCTTTCACTAATTGTTTAATAAACGGAAATAATATTAATTCTTCTTTTTTCATGTGCGCTGCTAATTCTTGTGCAACGGTCATAAAAAGGCTATTAATTTTGATTACTTCTTTATAATGATGCCCATGAACTTTTGCTACTTTTGAGGCATATTGCAAAACTAAAGGAGTATTTTCAACAACATAACTATGATGTATGTTTTCTATATGATCTACTAAAAAATCTAATTTCCAGCTATCATAATTATAGGCATTAAAAGTTGCGTTATTAATAGTTGATAGTTCTTTTTCTAGCTCAGAAAAAGAAATGTTATTTTTTTTACAAGCTTTTTTAATAGATATTCCTCCTCCACAACAAAAATCAATTCCGTGTTTTTTAAATACATCTGCAGTTTTAATGTTGCTTGTTACAACTTCTGCTACTGTGTTATTCTCTGAAATGTTCATTATTTTATTTGTTTATTGTTGCTACTATTTTTTTTATTGTTTCTATATTACTAACTCCTAATCCTTCTTGTTGATGTACTAATTTTCCTTGAGGATTAAATACACTTATAATGTTGGAATGTGAAAAATCTAAAGGAGAAATTTGTTTGTATTTTACCGCTAAAACATTCGAAAATTCTCTTACACCACTTGTAGTACCTTGTAATAAAGTCCATTCTTTTCCATCTATATAATTTTCTATAGCAAACTCTTTTAATCTTTTTGCTGTGTCATTTTCAGGGTCTATACTCACTAAAACATACTGAACATCATCTTTTAATTTTGCAGGTATTTTTTCTTGAATACTTCTCATATCTGCAACCAATCTCGGACAAGCTGCTTTACACGTTGTGTATATCATAACCATTACTAATGTTTTTCCTTTTAATTCTTTTAACTCAATACTTTTAGCATCTTGGGTATTCCATTTTGATGTCAAGTTAAAAATAGAATTTTCAGAGATTTCATTGTCATCTGCAAGTATTTTTGTTGATGAAGCAATTGGTCTTAAATCCATTTTACAAATTGGACAACTTCCTTCTTTATGATAGATTTTTTCGCCTTCACATTTCATCGGACATTGATACGCAATCTTTTCTGTTTCTTTTTTTTCTGATTCTTTACAAGAACCAAATGAAACAATTGCTAATAATAGTATTATAACGTGTTTTGTAATTTTCATTGTATTGTTTTTTTTACATCTTTTACACATCTAAACCCTAAGTTTTTCATGGTGTATTTTGCCTTTAAACTACCACGAATTGCATAGCGCATAAAAGCGGCATAATTCATTAAATCTGTTGCATTGATAGCTGCACTACCGCAAAACAACTCACTATCTTTATCTCCATCTTTTCTAGATTCTCCTGAAATTAAAACGGAATTAAAATCTGAAGTCCATTCCCAAACCAAACCATGTAAATCATACACATTCCAGTAATTTTTAAAGGTAGAACCAATAACATTATCAAAGGTTTTTGGTTTTTCATACCAACCTAAAATCAATTGATTGTATTCTTCTAATTTTCTAGCATCTGGCATTTTATCATTTGCCATTGCCACATATTCCCATTCATCTATGGTAGGCAATCTTTTTTCTTGACTTTCACAATAATTTTTTGCAGCAAACCAAGATATGTCTGTTATTGGAGATTCTAATTTTTGATTTTTACCCAATTCAGTATCACTTTTCCAGCTGATTAAATACCTTTTATCAGCAAAAAGACGAATTACTTTAGATTTCTTCCATTTAGGATTTTCTTTCACAAATTTTAAATACTCTTCATTTGTAACTGGATAAACATCCATCAAAAAATCAGAAATAGAAACTTTCATTGAGTCTCTTCCATATAAAGGAATATATTCTCCTCCTTTGATTGATACCATTTTAGATTGACAACTTGCTAAAGATGAATTTAGTAGTATTAGTCCGCAAATTGTCAATCTTAAAATAGTTTTCATATGTAATTATTTAACTTTATTAACTCTACTAACTGTTACATTAGTTTTGTTATTATCCCAAGAATTGTAAATGTATGTTGTATAACGTCAGCAAAAAGTGAACTAGTTATCACTTTAATATAAGAGATAGGTTTTATTATTTTTACAAACCTTTAAATCTTAAATGATGAAAAACAAGAAAAGTGCCAGTGCTTTAATTAGCGA
>Ga0335398_10000105_pt1 | contig 122990 bp, 102 predicted proteins | sample BON03_FD_205742 | JGI IMG/M metagenome (GOLD analysis project Ga0335398, IMG submission 205742) | Freshwater microbial communities from Lake Bonney liftoff mats and glacier meltwater in Antarctica - BON-03 (spades assembly) (version 2) | ecosystem: Environmental > Aquatic > Freshwater > Ice >...
CGCTCCATCACTCCATCACTCCATCACTCCATCACTCCATCACTCCATCACTCCATCACTCCATCACTCCATCACTCCATCACTCCGGGTGACTTTGCTTCGCGCCGTCTACCCACTTCGTGTGTTCGCTACGCTCCGATTCCCTCTTGCCGTGGCGGCACTCAGGGCGTTTGATAGTGGCCACATGGCCTTTCACCTCGTCGAACATCCCGTCATCCGCGAACGACTCAGCCGGATTCGCTCGGTCGGTTCAGACACGGCGACCTTTCGCCGGGCGCTGCACGATGTCGCGAGGCTGATGTGCTTTGAAGTGACCCGCGAGCTGGAGACGAGGACCATCACGGTGGAGACGCCCCTATGCCAGACTGAGGGTCACGCTCTCGCCCGGCCTCTCATCCTCATCCCTATCCTCCGCGCCGGGGTGGGGTTGCTCAATGGTTTCACCGAAATTCTCAGCGAGGCCGCCGTCGGTCACATCGGGCTCTACCGCGACGAGGAGACCCATCAGCCGATGCGCTATTATTTCAAGGCTCCGCCAAATCTCGCAGAGGCCGAGGTCATCCTCCTCGATCCCATGCTCGCGACCGGAGGCAGTGCCGCCGACGCCGTCGATGAACTCAAGCGCGAGGGCGCGACGCGGATCCGCTTCGTGTGTCTCATCGCAGCGCCCGAGGGCCTCGCCGCCTTCACTGCCCGCCATCCTGAAGTCCCCGTCTACGCCGCCGCCCTCGACGAATGCCTGAACGAGAGCGCCTACATCGTGCCCGGACTGGGCGACGCGGGGGATCGCTACTTCGGGACGTAGCTCCTGACCTTGCGGACTCCATCTGCTTCGAGAATAGTGGTGGCGTGGACGGCACCACTACGAGAACTAGCAGTCTGTCGGACTTAGAGCGTCTGAGCGAGGGAATTGGGGTTCGAGTCAGAATTCTCATGAGTTTGAGGAGTTTGTGTGAACACAAATGACGAAAACGAGGGGAAATTCGGGCCGAATCCCCGATTTCCGCAGCCGGGCGGGATAAGTCCGACAGGCTGCTAGACCTGCCTCTTTCCCCGTTTGCCCAACGCCGCCCGCGTGTCATCATAGGCGATGCCCCCGACTCCTCCGCCTCCTTCCGGCAGCACGGCGCGCCCGTATGCGCGCCGCCAGCGCTACCTGCTGGGGCGTCTCTTGCGGCTCACGAGTCGTTACGGCTGGCGCTGTCTCGGGCTCGTCCTGTTGAATGTCAGCCTGCTCGCTCTGGGTCTGGCGGGACTGGGCGGGGTCGGGGTCGCGATCGACTTCCTGCGCGAGCAGGTCCAGCCGGGCTCGCCCGCCGCGAAGTTCCCCTTCGGCTGGCATCCGCCGACGGACTGGTCACCGCGCTTTGTCCTCCTCATCCTCGGCCTCTGGATCTTCGCCGCCGCCGCGATCCGCGCCTGGCTCGGCTACCTCACCGCCGTGAGCACAAACCGCCTCGGCCAGGGGCGCATCGTCGTCGAGCTGCGCTCCGCCATTTACGCGAAGATGCAGCGCATGAGCTTCCGCTTCTTCGACGCGAACGCGACGGGCTCGCTCATCAACCGGGTCACCGGCGACACCCAATCGGTGCGGCTCTTCATCGACGGGGTCGTCGTGCAGGCGCTCAACATCATCCTCGCGACTCTCTTTTACCTCCTCTGTCTCGTCCAGATCCATGCCGGACTCGCCTTTGCCTGCTTCGCCTTTCTCCCCGTCCTCGGTCTCGTCGTGATCCTCTTCTCCCGCTGGCTGCGGCCCGACTACGAAGAGGGCCGCAAGCGCGTCGACCGTCTCGTCCTCGTCTTTGAAGAGCTCGCCCGCGGCATGGGTGTGGTGAAGAGCTTCGGACTCCAGTCCTGGGCCGAAGGCCGATTCCTCGAAGCGAACGGCGCGGTCCGCGATCAGAAAGACAACGTCTTCCGCAAGCTCACGATCCTTTTCCCCCTCGTCTCACTGCTCAATCAGCTCAGCCTCGCCGTTCTCCTCGGCTACGGCGGGTGGCTCGCGGTGCGGGGCGAGATCCCCGTCGGCACGGGGCTGATCCTCTTTGCCGGCGTCCTCCAGCAGCTCAATGCCCAGGCCAACGCCATCGGCACCGTCGCCGACAGTCTCCAGCAGACCCTCACCGGAGCCGACCGTGTCTACGAGATCCTCGACGCCGAGCCCGGAATCGTTGATTGCGAAGACGCCGCCCCTCTCGAGCGCGCGCGGGGCGAGGTCGTCTTTGACCACGTCGCCTTCCGCTTCAAGCCCGAGAGCACCGTCCTCCACGACCTTTCCCTCACTGTGAAGGCGGGGGAAAAGATCGCCATCGTCGGCCCGACCGGATCGGGAAAAACGGCGCTCATCCAGCTCATCCCCCGCTTTTACGACCCCGACGAGGGCCGGCTCCTCCTCGACGGCCGCGACCTGCGCGACTGGCAGCTCGACGACGTGCGGCGGCAGGTCGGGCTCGTCTTTCAGGAGAGCTTCCTCTTCAGCGCCCCCGTCGCGGCGAACATTGCCTTCGGCTGTCCCGGAGCCACGCCCGAGGCGATCGAGCGAGCCGCCCGCCTCGCCGCTGCCCACGAGTTCATCGAAAAGCTGCCGCTCGGCTACGACACCCTCCTCCATGAGAACGGGGCCAATCTCTCGGGCGGCCAGCGCCAGCGCCTCGCCCTCGCCCGGGCCATCCTCCTCGATCCCGCGATCCTCATCCTCGACGACCCCACCGCCGCCGTCGATGCCGGCACCGAGCAGGAGATCCTCACCGCGATGGACCGCGTCATGGCCGGGCGGACCACCTTCATCGTCGCCCACCGCTTCAGCACGGTGCGGCGCGCCGACCGCATCATCGTCCTCGAACGCGGTCGCATCGCCGCAGTCGGCACCCACGAGGAGCTCAGCGCACAGCCCGGCTACTACCGCGACGCGATCCTGGCAGAGAGTCGCGAGGGAGAGGAGGTGGCGGCTTGAAAAAGCGTGCGTCATCAAAGTCGGACGCCGCCATCCGGCCCCCGGTGGCCGGCATCGTCGATGGCCAGACGCTCTCGAAGGTCCGCGCCGCCCGCGGCGACACCGACGAGCGTGCCCAGGCGCCACTTTCCTTTGCCCTGATCCGCCGCCTCCTCGGCTTCACCGGGGTCTACCGGCGCAAGATGATCAGCCTCTTCATCACGGTGGGGGCGAGGGCGATCCAGTTGCCTGTTCTCGCCTGGGCGATCGGGGCGATCATCAATGGCCCCGTCGCCCGCGGCGATCTCGGCCAGCTCACCTGGGCGGTCGCGGGCTTCGCCGCCTTTGCCGTCTTCACCGAACTGACCTTTCGTTACCGCATCAAATGGGCGCTCGAGATCGGCGAGGCCGTCATCCACGATCTGCGCTCGGCGATGTTCCGGCACTGGCTCGGACTCACGATGGGCTACTTCAACCGGCAGCCGGTCGGACGCCTCATCAGCCGCCTCACCGGCGATGCCGAAAACGTCCGTGTCGGGGTGCAAAATGTCCTCTTTGTCTCCCTCGTCTCGGCCGGGCAAATGATAGGCTGTGCCGTCCTCATGATCCTCGAGGACTGGCGACTCTTTCTCCTCGTTCTCGGGATCGCCCCCGTCATCTGGGGTCTCAATCTCTATTTCCGCAAACGTCTCAGCGAGGCCTATCGGCGCCAGAGTGACAGCTTCAGCCGCATCACCGCGACCATGGCCGAGAGCGTCAGCGGCATCCGCGTGACCCAGAGCTTCAGCCGCGAGCGGGTCAATGCCGACCACTTCCGCGCCCTCGTCGAAGATCACGCCCGCTACAACTTCGTCGCCGCCCGCGCGACCGGCACCTTTCTACCGCTCCTCGAGCTCAATGGACAGATCTTCATGGCGCTCCTCGTCGTCATCGGCGGAGGCCACGTCCTCGATCCCGCCCACCCCATGGAACTCGGCAGCATGGTCCAGTTCTTCTTCCTCGCCGGACTCTTCTTCAGCCCCATCACCATCCTCGGGAACATGTTCAACGAGGCCCTCACCGCCATGGCCGGAGCCGAGCGCGTCTTTGCCATCCTCGACACCGAACCCGACTGGCAGGACAAACCCGACCCCGTCACCCCCACCCACCTCGCCGGACACGTCGAGCTGCGCGACGTCACCTTTTCCTATCAGGCCGACCGGCCCGTCCTGCGTGGCGTCAGCCTCACCGCCGCCGCCGGTCAGTGTGTCGCCATCGTTGGCGCGACCGGAAGCGGCAAGAGCACCGTCGCCGGGCTCATCGCCAAGTTTTACCTGCCCGAAAACGGAGCCGTCCTCATCGATGGGACCGACACCCGCGATCTCTCCAGCCCCTGGCTGCACGCCCACCTCGGGATCGTGCCGCAGCAGAATCACCTCTTCGCCGGCAGCATCCTCGAAAACATCCGCGTCGTGAAACCCGGCGCAGGTCGCGAAGAAGTCCGCGAAGCCCTCGCCCGGCTCGACTGCCTCGAGACGATCGAATCCATCGCCTACGGCCTCGATGCCGAAGTCGGCGAACGCGGCTCGGGCCTCTCTCTCGGTCAGCGCCAGCTCATCTGCTTCGCCCGCGCCCTCATCGCCGATCCGAGGATTCTGATTTTGGATGAGGCGACGAGCGCGATCGATCCCTTGACGGAGGCCAGGACCCAGAAGGCGATGCGTTTGCTGATGGCCGGACGCACCAGCTTTGTGCTGGCGCATCGGCTCAGCACCCTACGGCACGCCGATTCTGTCGTAGTGATGGGCGACGGGATGGTTCTGGAGCAAGGGGAGCCGGGGGAATTGATTGAGAGGGGCGGGGCTTTTGCGGAGCTGTGGGGGAAGGCGGGGCTGGAACACGCGAATCGAAGCGCAGCGTAGATAGACGAAATGAAGTGAAGTCAACCGGGTAGACGGAGTGAAACGAAGTCAATCATGAGTTGGCGGGTCACGGGTTGACGGGGCATTGGTGGGACAAGGAGATGAGGCGGGGGAGCTCACCGCTATTCGCGGCCATTCGCATCGACTCTCTCTCCCCAGCGCTTCATCTGTGAAAATCCGTGAGAGCGAAGCGCATCTGTGGGAGCGAAGCGAATCCGTGTTCCTCGTTTTAACACAGATGGGCACAGATGGGCGCTATTCGCGTTGACGCCACTCCCGAAAGCAACCTCCTTGAAATAGTCCGGCCATACAGCATTCCCCGCCACCAGCCCCCTTGAGAGAGGATGAGAGCTCGATCGCAGGAAGGATTCAATGTAAGGTTCAGGAGGGGTACCAGTTCTAGAATCCTGAGTTTACCGAGAGTGCGCGGGGTCGGTTTTAGAATCCTGAATTTCGAATCCCCCTTCTCCACCACCACCACGCCCCCGTCCCCGCAAGCACATCCCGCGCGGCCCGGCGCACCCGGGAGTCACGGGCTTCGTACTTTATAGGCTCTTTCGAGGACGACACCTGCGAGGCGCGGTAATCGGGATGGTCCAGGAGGGCGCGCAAGGTCGGCACATCCTCTTCCCGTCTCCAGGCTCCGACAAAGGTCACGATCTGACTGGTTGAAGGATCACTCGCATCAGCATCGGCGGCGATAGGCTCACCGGTGAAGGGGGCGACCTTCCCGGTCTGGGAGTGCAGAGAGACAAATGTCCCCGGCCAGAGAAGAGCCACAAGCAGGTAAAGGCAGCGCATGATCACGTTGTCGTATCAGGCTGAAGACGAACGGGGAATGAAAATGTGAGCGTGACAGGCTCATGCGGGATTCGTCCCCGGCCGGACCAACGCCCGAAGGTGTCACCACCTTCGCTACGGGAGGAAGCGTGCAGAATCTCTTCCGCCCTGTAGGTGGCCTCTGTGAGGCCGCGTTGGATTCACGGCATCCTTGATCTTTGTGGATGCAGCTTGTTTTTCTGGCACGCTCCCCGGCCTCACAGAGGCCAGCCACAGAATACCCTGGCTGAAACAGAACGTTTTGCAACATGAGCCACCGGCGTATCGACATTCCCCCTCACAACTCCCCATCGTCCACCGCTTCATCCCACGTCGCCGGCCTCGCGCCGGTCTGACGAAAGACCCGCGCCTCCTCACACGCGACCCTCAACCAACCCTGCTCTCTCCGGGCCGCAAGGGTGACCTCGCCCACGAGCGCATCGATGATGGTGGGGACTCCGTTTTTATCGCGCATGATATTGCGCAAATGAAGGTCGCCGACGAGCCATTCAACGCCGTCAATCGAGGTCACGAACAGGTGCTGGCGCAATCCGCCGCCGACGGGAACGATTCCGCACATGGAAACCTCGGCGGCGGCAAGGTCGCTGCGATAATCCACAAAGGGATGGGCCAGGGGTTGTTTGGCGATGAGGTAGCAGCCATCGGAGGAAATTCCCGTCAACTCTGTCGGGTGCCCGCCGCCATGATTGAGAACGATGAACTTATCGAGCATATCGCTCCAGCGGGCGTCGGTGCCCTCAATTTCGAATCCCTGAGAACGGGACTGGAAGCACAGCTTTTTCCCCATGGCTCCGCCCGGTCGGAGGTCGAAGAGTTTGTAGACGACACCGTTTTCCTCATCGAGAAACGGACTCGCCTCGGCTCCGGAGGGCAGCGGCGTGAGCAAGCGGTTCGTCAGAAACCCATCCTCGTGTCGGAAGCCAAGGACCTCCAGATCGATTAAAGGGACTTCTCGATCAGCGAGTCGTCCGGTGAATTGATCGATCCAAACATCATTTGAAACCGCTCCGCAGGGTGGAGTGCCTCCAAACGCCGCCTGGAGTCCGCTCTTTCGTCCGAGGTTAAGGGCATGGCAAGCGGCTCGAATCCCGTCGCTGACCTGCGGTCCGATGATGGCCGTGGGCTTTCCGGTGCGGAAGTCGATGTGGAGTTGGGATTCATCACTCAAGGATGGGGTTAACGAGTTTCAATGATCGCAAATTATACACCAAAGGCACCGTTTTGTGAAGCACAAGATGGTTACGACGCAGGAGAGGCAACGGGAGACATGGCGCCAATTTACTTCCCGCATTTATAATTTCAATAGGTAACTTTGGGGTGGTCTCGGCACGACAGATAGAGTGTCGTGCCTCCCCGGGTCAAAGCTCCGATCAAGTCTACAAGGTGAGGCAGACATCCCAGTCTGCCGTTGGACTCGCTTCCTTTCCTTCACGAAGCACCCGGATGAGAACTTGCCTGCCCATCGCGACCTCGTGCCTTCTGCTGCTCGGCTCGGGAGCGTCCGGTTTCGGGCAGGGGACGCCCGGGGAAGCACCCGCCTGGGTGGCGGAATTGAGGACTTTTTGGGTCGATTGGGATCGGGCAGCAATCCAATGGACGGTGCCGTGGGGGGTGAATTCAATTCCCGGCTTCGGACCACAGCCCGCTGCCGTTACCGTCGTCCTGGAATCCCGCCAAACCGCCGACGGCGCCTGGACCGAACTGGGCCGATTTCCGCTGAGGTCGGGAGACCATACCAATCAAACGCCCCGGCCCAATCCCCCCGCCATCCTGCTGCCGGAACGGATCTTCGCCCCGCCTCCGTCCTCGTCGTACGGGTCTGGTGGTGTGATCGTGATTGGGGGCGGGTCAAACTTAACTCTGGCCACCTATACTAACCACCGTATCGAGCCGGACACGGAGTATCAATACCGGATGAAGGCGGTGAATGCATCCGGCGAAGCGCCCTATTCACCGGTGTTGACGCTGCGGACGAGTCCCCTGCCTCCCCCGCAGATTCCGGCAGAATCGTTTGTCGCGAATGTCGCGGGCGCGGGTCTGGAGGTGCTGTGGACGCGCTCGACGCTCGCGAGTGAGTTTCTGGTCGAGCGCACCCGGGAGGACTGGATCTGGCGGCAGGTCGCCATCGTCGAGGGCACCCTGCATTCCTGGACGGACTTCGGGGTTATCCCTGCTAAGGTCTACCGCTACCGCGTCCGCGCGCGCAATGGATCAGGCACGTCCCATCCGGGCGCGGAATCCTCCGCCATGGCCTACCGGATGCGGAGGGTGTTCGATGCCCCGGCGGGCGGCGAACTCTCGGCACCATGGCAGCAGCGGAGCGGTGTGGTCCTGGCTCCGGACCGGGAGGAATCCGCCCCAAACGTGCTTTGGTTTTCCGGAGCGGGAGCGCGCTCGTTGACGACGAGCCCGCTCGTCTTCCTGATCGGCGGTTTCCTGGAATTCGACTTCTGGAGCGACCAATATTACCACGTCCCCCAACAAGAGATCCTCGTGCAGGCGACTCTGAACGGGAACGGGTGGACAACCCTTGGCAAGATTTACCCGCAGAAGGACCGAGGGAACTGGCGGCCCCTCTCGATCGAGCTGCCGCCGAATTGGTCCAGTCCCTCGGTTCAGTTCCGCTTTCTTCATGTTGGCCGCCACGAGGCAGGGGCGCTGACCTGGGCGATCCGGAATATCCGCGTCCTCGCGATCCAGGGAAACGAGGATGCCGCGCCGAAGATTCATATTCACGAGCCGCTGGACCGCAGGACGACACAGTCCCGGCGCTCGATCAAACTCGCGGGAACCGCGCTCGACAATCACCGGCTCCTCGGCTGGGCTTGGTCGCTGAACCGCGGTCCGTGGGAGACGTCGCGATTGAAACTGGCAAAACGGGCCTCGTGGAACGGAACCATCCGCCGCCTCGAACGGGGGCGCAACTTAATCGAAGTCCACGCCTACGATGCTTCGGGTAATCTCTCGGCGTCGAAGTCGAAGCTCGTCCGCGTTCGTTGAAGGTGACAAATTTCAAGGCGGCGGGAACAAATCTCAATAAAGACACCTTGTTGAAACCGAGCATAACCAGACCGTGATAAGTGGAAATCGACGGGTCATCCCCCCGCCCTCTCACTTCACTACCTTCTCCTCCACGACCGCTGCCTCGGGCGCACTCTGGCCCATCGCCACGAGCACGTCCCGCGCCGAAGTAGTAAGGGAATGCGTCAGGAGGTATTGATCTTCAAACGCGAAAGCGTCGCATAGCGATCACGGTAATCGGGTGAGTCGTGGCGCTATTGTCGCATTCACGGTGACGCGGCCGGCTCGTTCCCGGCGGTCGCCTCCTTCTTTGCCGCCATGGCACGCTCGAACCACTCCATGAATCGATCTGCTGCGGCGATCGAATTGAGGATGGGAATACCGCCGCTCGCCTCCACCTTCGCGGCGGAAACCTCTTCGAAGACCCGGGCGAAAACGGGCACGCTCGAGCAGACGTGCTCGATCACTTTCACGACCTCGGCGACCTGATGGAGTGAGACGAGGATGAAGCGGGCTTTGTCGGCACCCGCGCGGAGGAGGACCTTTTTATCGGAAGCGTCTCCGCGGATGCAGGTATGGCCCTCCTTGCGCAACTGGGCGATGACGGAGGGATCCTGATCGATGACGACAATGCGCAGGCCGCTCGCGACGAGAGGGCGGATGATCCAGCGTCCTGCCGATCCGTATCCGAGCACGACGACGTGGTCACTGAGCTGAGAATCGGTCTTCATGAGTCGCCGTAGCGGGTGCAGGTGGAGGAGGCGGCGCGCCACCGCATCCGTCGCGAGAAAAGGGGTGAGTGTCATCGAGATGACGGCGACGAGGGCGATGAGAGAGACGGTTTCCCCGCTGATCTGTCCGAGCCGCTCCCCGTAGACGGCGAGAATGATGGAGAACTCACTTGTTTGGGCGAGGAGGAGACCGGCGGTGATCGCGTTGCGTGAGGAGAGGTGGCCTTTCCACTCGGCGAAGATGGTGACGACAATCGGGGTGGCGATGAGGACGATGGCGGCGAAAGCGAGGCTTTTCAGGAAAGTGTCCATGTCAGGGTGCTCAACCTGAGCCCCGAGGGCGCTGAAAAAGAGCGCGACGAAGAAGGTATTGAGCGAGCTGATGACCCCGCGGGCTTCGCCGCTGACGGGGAATCCGGAAAGGGCGAACCCTGCCGCGAATCCTCCGGCGATGAAGCTGATGTTCATCCAGTGGGAGAATCCCGAGAAGAGGAAGAGAATCCCGAGAGTGCAGAGCAGCATCGTTTCCTCATCGGGAGGTCCATGTTTCGCCATGAGCCGCGGCAGGTATCGCTGGCAGACCGTCGCGGTCACGGCCATGATCGCCAGCGCGGCGAACCCGGAGGCGAGGTCTCCGTATCCACCGGCAAAGCGGGGGAGCAGGACGATGAAGACGATCATGACGACATCCTGAACGAGGAGCACGCCGAGGACGAGCCGTCCGTAGGTTCGCAGGGATCCCGGGAAGCGATAGAGTTGCCGCACCGCCACGAGGGTTGAGCTGGTGGAGAGTCCGACGCCGAGGTAGAGTGAGGCAGCGTCGTCGAAGCCGATGGCGCGGGCGAGGAAGTATCCTAGGACAGCGGTCACGACGAACTGGACGATGCCGATCCAGAGAATCGCACGGGTCTGCCCGGTGAAACGCGAGGGATTCAGCTCGATTCCGGCGGCGAAGACGAGGAAGGCCAGTCCCACATCGATGACCTGATTCAGAGCGGCGCGATCCATTTCAATCCCGCAACGCGACATTGCGAAGCCGAGGAGGATGAGGAGCGGAATCGGCGGCAGACGAAAGCGCTGCGCGAGGGCAAAGGCCACCGCAGAGGAGAGCAGGAGCAGGGCGAGGCCGGTCATTTTCGAATCATGCCTCTGCGGAGGAGTTCCGCGTTCTGGAGTTGGATGCCGTCCACCTTGGGCGACATCATGTAGGCCACCTCCATGTCGAGCAGGTGAGTGACCTCGCGCAGGTTGACGGCATGGATCGCCGCCGGGACGCCGGCGACGCGGCAGCGGTAGGCGAGGAGATCGTTGGTGGATTCGATGTGCAACGTCGAGACGAGAAGCCGGGCAGTGCCGAGCCCGGCCTCGCGCAGGACGGCGGGAGATTCGGCGTCGCCGAGAACTTTGATGCAGGGGAGATCGCGGAGCTTCACCGGATCGGTGTCAGCGGCGGCGACGATCTCACCTCTGGCGGCGAGCCGCCGGACGAGTTCGCGACCGAGCGTGTTCATTCCGATAACGATGATATGGCCGGAGAGGGGAACGGCATCGGACTCCTTCGCCTCCGGCGACGGGGGGAAGGCGCGCAGGAGACCACGTTTCGTAAGAAAGGCGAAGATCGGCTCGCGGGCCCCGATGAGGAGTGCGGAAAAAGTGATCGTGATCGTACCGACGAGTCCGAGGAGCGTGCCGGTGTCACCCACGGGAAGGCCCGATTTTTTGGCGACGGCGGCGAGGATGAACGAGAACTCGCTGATCTGAGTGAGAAGCAGGGCGGAGAGAAAAGCCCGCCTCGCGTCGAACTTCAACCTCGCGGCGATGAAGAGGAGGATGAGAAATTTCCCCACGAGAACAAAAAGGGAGAGGACGAGGGCTTTGCCCCAGAGAGCCGAAGGCACATCGAGGGCCATCCCGATGCCGAGGGTGACGAAGAAGATCGCGACGAAGAAATTCATGAGCGGGCGCACCCGGCGCTGGAGGTCGTGGCTGTGCGGCAACTGGGCGAGACTGACCCCGGCGAGGAAGGCGCCGATCTCGTGAGAGAGGTGGAGGAAGTGGCCGGCGGTGACGACGATGAAGCACCATGAGAGGCTCCAGATGAAGATCGTCTCCCGCGATTTGCCGGCCCAGCTGAAAGGCCGGGGGAGCAGGTAGCGGGCCGATACGAGCATCAGCACCATCAGGGCGAGCATCCCGCCGAAGGCCCTGAGCAGCCCGGCGGTAATGGCAGTGGCATCTGCCTCCCGCCCGCCGCCGAGACCGGTCAGGACGGTGAGGAGGAGGATCACAAAGATGTCCTGCACGAGGAGGATGCCGATGACCGTCTGCCCGTGGCTGGTGGAGGATTCGTTGCGCTCGACGAGGAGTGTGACGACCACGACGGTGCTGCTGATGGTGAGCGAGGCGGCGAGCAGAGCCGATTGCAGGGCGCTAAATCCCAGCCCGAAGGAGATGCCCCAGCCCATCAGTGAAGTTATGAGGATCTGAGCAGAGCCAGCCAGGATCGCCACTTTTCCCACCTCGCGAATGCGCTCGACGGTTAGCTCGAGACCGACGAGGAAGAGCAGAAGGACGATACCTGACTCGGTCAGGAGGTTGAGCGCCTCTGATTCCGACACCAGACCAGTGATGGGCCCGAGGACGAGGCCGCCGAGGAGAAAGGCGACAATGGACGGCACCCTGACCCGCCGTCCCGCCAGTGAGAAGAGTGCGGCTGTGACAATGATCAGCCCGAGGTTCTGTAGAAAAGCGGTGTCAGTCAATCCGACCAATATGACCCACTTACCGAGGAGGGAAAGTCACTTTCAGCCGTTCTTCCCGGATCTTAGCCCTTGCCGTCCATCGCGATGAGCTGGGTCACGGTGACGAACTGGAAGCCGCGACCGAGGATCTGATCGATGGTCCCCGGCATGGCATCGATGGTCGGGGAATGGATGTCGTGAACGAGGAGGATCCCGCCCGGAGAGGCTCCCGAGACGAGGCGCGAAGTCACCGTGGAAACGCCGGGCTTTTTCCAGTCCTCGGGATCGACCGACCACATGATCGTGGGGTAACCGAGGTCGCGCCGTATCCAGGCTTTCTGCGCCGTGGTGATCGCACCGTAGGGCGGGCGCATCGTACGGGGAGCGACGCCTGTGGCGGCGACGATGGCCTCGTGGGCGGCGGTAAGTTCCTGACGGACGCCGGCCTCGGACATTTTTGCGAGATTGCCGTGAGTGACGGTGTGGTTCCCGATCTCGTGGCCCTCGGCGACGATGCGGCGCATGATCTCGGGGTAGCGCTTCGCATTGGTCGCGACCACGTAGAAGGTGGCTTTCACGTTGCGCTGTTTCAGGATGTCGAGCAGCCGGGGGGTGTTCTGGGGGTGGGGTCCGTCGTCAAAGGTCAGGGCGATGAAGGGCAGGCTTGTTGCGACACGTGAATAGGAGTCCTTTGTTCCCACTGAGGTCGGGAGAGGCTGGGGGCCCGCCGTGTCTCCACCGATGGGCGCGGCTTCGGCTGTTTTGCCTTTGTTGCCACCTGGCGTACAGGAGGTCACGGAAACGCTCGTCCCCAGCAGAAGGAGGGCAGCAAGGATAGAGGTAGGAAGCGTTTTCAATCGAAGATGGACGGTGAAATGAGTTGTCTCGCGACGCGCAAACTTAATAAAATTTTATAAAACTGCAACTCAGAAATGCAAAACATCTTAATATTTTAAAAACCTTTGAAGTAAGGGCTTCAACTTTTCGATCGTTTCCTCGGGCCAGATCGCCTTGTCAGTGAAGATGGCTGAGTCGAGGGCGCGGTGTTCGGGCCAGTCCGGGACCGTGGGAATTCGGGGAATGAGGGCCTGCAGGATGGCTTTCGCCGTCGCCGCATTAGCCTGGACATGCTCGATCACGGAGTGGGCGCTGACCGCCTCTTCCTCGATCTTCCAGCAGTCGTAATCGGTGATCATGGCGAGGGTGGCGAGGGCGATCTCGGCTTCGCGGGCGAGCTTGGCTTCGGGGAGATTGGTCATCCCGATGAGGTCGAAGCCGAGCTTGCGATTGGTCTCGGACTCGGCGCGGGTGGAAAAAGCGGGGCCGTCCATATTCACATAGGTGCCACCGTTGTGGACGGGTTTCCTGAGAGATGTGGCGGTTTCAAAGAGCAGTTCGCGAAGTCCGCCCGAGATGGGATCGCTGAAGCCGACGTGTGCGACGATGCCCTCGCCGAAGAAGGTGTGGTGGGCGCGCTGGCTCGTGCGGTCGTAGAACTGGTCGGGCAGGACGATGTCGCGAGGACGGTATTCTTCTTTGAGTGATCCTACTGCGGTCACCGCAATGATCCAGCGCACATTGAGCGAGCGCAGGGCCCAAATGTTGGCCCGGTGATTCAACTCGGTCGGGAGGAGACGATGCCCGCGCCCGTGCCGGGGGAGGAAGCAGACCTGCCGTCCCGCGAGGCTGCCCCGCACAATGAGATCAGAAGGTTCGCCGAAGGGGGTCTCGACTCGGAGCTCTTCCACCCCACTCAGGCCCTCGATCTCGTACAGTCCGGAGCCTCCGATGACTCCGATGGCAGGCACTTCTTCTCCGTGGTCACTCATGGTGCGTGCAAGCTATAAGGGAATGAGGGGAAGCCAAGCGGCAATCTGGCCGCCGCCCCCGGTGAAATTGATAATTAACTATTCTTGATTTTTTAAAATATTTTGCTAATCTTTTAAAAAATGTCCGTCCGTCTCTTCATTTCCCTTTTTCTGCTCGGCGTCGGCATCGGTTCGCCCTGGCTGGTGCGGGACTGGCTCGAGGGGCGAGGTGAAAAGGAACGTTCGGGGCGGTTTTCTGAAGGGTTCTCGGCGCTCTCGGACAGGGTGAAGGGTCGCTTCCGTGAAAAAGAGGCGGATCCCCCTGTCGTGGAGGCGGTCGTCCCCATCTCGTCGGAGCGCGCTCCCTATCCCCTCGCGGCGCAGACGCAGCGTATCATGCAGGGGTTCCTTTCCCCCTCGTCGGGGGAGAAGGTGCCCTTCTTCAGTAATGGCAAGGTGCCGACGACCCCCCGCACGAAGATCATCACGAAAGACGCCGGGGAAAGGCTGCGCGGGGAGCTCGCCGATCTCGGCCTCGAGCTGGGGGATCCGGTCTACCTCCGCGTTTTCAAGGAGGAGTCGGAGCTCGAACTCTGGATGAAGAGCAGGCACGAGCCGTACTACATTCTCTTCAAGGTCTTCCGCCTCACTCACTGTGCGGGCAAACCCGGGCCGAAGCTGCGTGAGGGCGACGGTCAGGCGCCCGAGGGCTTCTATTTTGCCTCTTCGGGAAATATGAGGCCCGAGACCCGGCATCACCTCGGAATCGATCTCGGTTTTCCGAACTCCTACGATGCAGACTGCGGATACACGGGCAGCGACCTCATGATCCACGGTGGAGCGACTTCGGCGGGTGCCTTTGCCCTGTCGCCGCAGGATATGGAGGAGGCCTACGCCGTGGCCGAGGCGGGTCTTGAGGGCGGTCAGAAGATCCTGCGCATCAATATCTTTCCTTTTCGCATGACTGACAAGCGCATGGAGCAGGCCTGGAAGGGGAATCCGTCGTGTCTCGATTTCTGGGTGAATCTGAAAGAGGGCTACGATTTTTTTGAAAACGTCGGCCTGCCTCCGGTGGTGGAGGTGGCGTCGGGGCGGTATGCTTTTCGGTTGGAATAGTGGCGGCTGGGTGAAAAATAGTGGCGGCTGGGTGAAAATTGCTGATTTCACTCTTTTTTGCTTCCCGTCCCTCTTCAATTCCTCTAGGTTCTCCGCCCCGGGCGTCGTGAGATGGCTTCGTTTCGGTCGCGCTGGCTCGCAATTTCCCGTGGATCTAATCACCTGTAAACTCCCCTTCTAGTCTTGTACACGAACGAACCCTATCTCCTGGAACTTTTGCAGGAAGCCCAACTGGTCACCCCGGCGGCTCTCGAAGATGCAAAACACAAGAAGAAGTCGCAGGAAACGACGATCCAGGCGCTCCTCTCGTTGAATCTTCTCACCGACGAGGTGATCGCCCAGACCCTCGCGGAAAACGCGGGGATGGATTATATCGATCTGAAGCGTCTCGATGTGAACCCGGCCGTCGCCTCGCGTGTCCCTGCCGATGTGGCGGTCCGTTTCCGCATCGTGCCTGTCGCCGAGGGTCATGGATCTCTCGTCATCGCGGTGACCGATCCGCTCGATTTCGACTCGCTCGACTCGGTTCGCCACGTCCTCTCGGTGGAGCCGGAATTTGTTGTCGCCTCCGACAGTGCGATCAAGCAGCGCCAGCTCGACTTTTACGCCTCGCAGCTCGACGCCGAGCAGATCAGCAGGCTCGACGCCGATGCCATCGCGGTGACCGAAGGCTCATCGGGTGAGGGCGGCGACGCCCCCATCATCAAGATGGTCTACCAGATCCTCCAGGAAGCCTATCAGAACCGTGCCTCTGACATTCACATCGAGCCGATGGAGCATGAGGTGCGGGTCCGATACCGCATCGATGGTTCCCTTCACAAGGTGCAGAGCCACCCGCTCCGGCTCCTCCCCTCCATCGTCAGCCGGATCAAGATCATGACCGGGTCGATGGCGATCTCGGAAAAGCGACTCCCTCAGGATGGCCGTATCCAGGCAAAGTTCGGTGCCGGTGACCTCGATCTTCGTGTTTCGACCGTGCCGACGAGCTGCGGTGAGAGCATCGTCATGCGGATTCTCGACAAGAGCTCGCTCACGATCGGTCTGCCCCAGCTCGGATTCTTCAGTGATGACCAGGCGACTTTCGAGGAGCTCATCCGCCTCCCCGATGGCATCATTCTCGTGACCGGCCCGACCGGTTCGGGGAAAACGACGACCCTTTACGCCTGTCTCAACTCCATTAACAAGCCGGACCGCAAGATCATCACGGTGGAGGATCCGGTCGAGTATCTGCTCTCCGGGATCAACCAGGTCCAGGTGAAGGAGTCCATCGGGATGTCTTTCGCGGCGGCCCTGCGAGCGATTCTCCGCCAGGCGCCGAACATCATCATGATCGGGGAAATTCGAGATCTCGAGACGGCCTCGATCGCGATCAACGCGAGCCTTACCGGTCACTTGGTTTTCAGCACCCTGCACACGAATGATGCGCCCTCGGCAGTGGCTCGTCTTGCTGACATCGGGGTGAAGAAATTCCTCATCGCCAGTGCGGTGCGCTCCATCATGGCCCAGCGTCTCGTGCGATTCATCTGCAAGGATTGTGGCCAGCCGGGGGAGATCTCGCTGAAAGATGTCCGCGCCCTGCATCTCACTGAGGAGCAGCTCGCCAAAGCGGATATTCGTCAGGGTGCCGGTTGCCGGACCTGCCGCATGACCGGCTACAAGGGGCGGAAGGGCTGCTTCGAGATCTTCAACATTGACGAAGAGGTGCGACTGCTCATCAATGGCGACGAGTCCACCAGCGGGTTGCGCAAGCGGGCGCGGGAGCTCGGCATGCGGACTCTGCGTGAGGACGGGGTGCGTAAGGTGCTCTCGGGCATGACGACCGCCTCCGAAGTGATTCGGGTCACCATGGCGGACAATGACTGATCAGGACAGGGAAACGAATTTTTACTTTTTTTGAGCTTATATGACGGTTGAAAGTGTAATCGATCTGCTTATTTCCAGGGGTCTGATCGATGATTCCCAGAGAGAGGAATACATCGCGGCGGCCTACGGCAGTGAACACGATATCACCTACGCGGTGGAAGAAATGGGCCTGTTGCAGCGGGACCAGCTCTTCCAGTTGGTCGCGCAGGACATCGGCGGGGAATTTTATGACCTCACCGATTTCGAACCGGCCCCGCAGGTCCTCCGCGCCGTGCCGGGAGGGACCGCGAAGTTGTACCAGTGCTTCCCCATCCAGTTCCTCGACCAGGGTCTGCAGGTTGCCATCGCCAATCCGCTCGATCCCCAGAATCTTGAGGAACTCGGCTTTTCGCTCAATCAGCAAATCGTCCCGGCGGTAGCTCCGCCGGAGCAGATTGCAGAGCTGATCCAGAAGTTCTACTACGGCGGAACTGCCGGCGCAGAAGCCGCGGCTGCCGGCGGTGCCGGGGAAAGTGACGCCCTCGCTGCGATCCGCGCCGAAGTGGCGTCGCTCTCGGCCGATGATCTCGAAGAAGAGTCGAACTCAGCCCCCATCATCCGATACGTCGATCTCGTCCTTTACCAGGCGATCAAGGAAAAGGCTTCGGATGTTCACTTCGAGCCTTTCGAAGACGATTTCAAAATCCGATACCGTGTTGACGGTGCCCTCTACGAGATGGCGCCGCCGCCGCAGCACTTGAAGCAGGCGATCGTCTCGCGAATCAAGGTCATGTCTTCGCTCAACATCGCGGAGACTCGTCTGCCGCAGGATGGACGGATCACCAAGGAGATCAACGGTCAGCCCATCGATATGCGGGTTTCGACCCTGCCGACCATTTTCGGAGAGAGTGTCGTGCTCCGGGTGCTCGATCGGTCGAACATCAACCTCAACCTCGAGATGCTCAATCTCCCGGCGGAGACCTACGAGTACATCATCGACACGATCGAGAAACCGAACGGCATTTTCATCTGCACCGGGCCGACCGGGGCGGGGAAAACGACGACCCTCTACGCCTGTCTCCGCCGCATCAATACCGAGGACTCCAAACTGCTCACGGCCGAGGATCCCGTCGAGTATGAAATGGACGGGATCATGCAGGTCCCCATCAACGAAGCGATCGGGCTGAATTTCGGGCGGGTTCTCCGCGCCTTCCTTCGTCAGGATCCCGACCGTATTCTCGTGGGCGAGATGCGTGACCTCGAGACCGCCCAGATCGCGATCCAGGCGTCCCTCACCGGGCACTTGGTCCTTTCGACCCTGCACACCAACGACGCCCCCGGTGCGGTGACCCGTCTCATCGACATGGGGTGCGAACCTTTCCTCGTCGCGGCGACGCTCGAGGGAGTGCTCGGGCAGCGTCTCCTGCGCCGGATCTGTCCCGCCTGCCGGGTCGCTTACAAGCCCTCGGCCGCTGTCCTGAAACAGCTCGGACTCTCTGCTGCCGATACCGGCGGACAAGAGTTCTTCACCGGACAGGGTTGTGACGCGTGCAATGACACCGGCTACAAAGGGCGTCAGGGTCTCTTTGAGCTGCTCGACATGTCGAACCCGATCCGCGATCTCATCGCCCAGCGGGCCGCGACGGTGGTGCTCAAGCAAAAAGCCCAGGAACTCGGGATGCGGACGCTGCGCGAGGACGGACTCCGCAACATCTTCGAAGGGGTCACCACGATTGAAGAGGTCCTCAAATACACCTGATGCGAAGACTCCCGTTTTTTCCATCGACAGAGAGGACGGAGAAGAGCTAATCTCAGCAAAATTTCCAACGAAAACACGATAAGAAAATACTATGGCAAACTTTGAATACATTGCCTTGGATGCGAAGGGGTCGGAGACGACGGGGTCGATCAAGGCAAACGATGAGGCGGACGCAATCAGTCAGCTTCGCAAGAGCGGGCTCTACCCCACCCAGGTGGTGGCCGCCGGCAAGGGCGGTGTCTCCAGCGCCTCGAGAAAGCGCGCGAAAGCCAGCACCAAAGCGAAGAAGGGGATGACGACGGGCGGTCGCGTCAATGGCAAGGTCCTCATGATTTTCACCCGCCAGCTCGCCACTCTCGTGGATGCGGGTCTCCCGCTCCTGCGCGGTCTCTCCGTGCTCGGCAAGCAGGAAAAAAACCGCGTCATGGCTGGCACGATCAACCACCTCGCCGACTCCGTCGCGGGGGGCTCCACTTTCTCGGAAAGCCTCGGGCAGCACCCGAAGGTATTCGATAAACTCTACGTCAACATGGTCAAGGCCGGTGAGCTAGGCGGGGTCCTCGAGCTCGTCCTCGTCCGTCTCGCCGAGTACCAGGAGAAGGCCCAGAAGCTGAAAAACCGCATCGTCGCGGCGATGGTCTATCCCATCATCGTTATCGTCATCGCGGTCGCCATCCTTATTTTCCTGATGGCGGTGATCGTGCCCCGATTCGAAAAGATCTTCGCCGAGATGCTTGGTGATAAACCTCTTCCGGGGATCACTCAGTTCGTCATCGGGATCAGTCGCTTTGTGCAGGACTCGTGGCTCATCATCGCGATCGGCCTTGCCGTCCTCTACGGCGGCTGGAAGGTTTTCGCGATGACGAAAGTCGGCCGCGGCGCGATTGACCGGATGAAACTCTTCATCCCGGTCTTTGGTCCGGTGCAGCTCAAGGGCGGCATTTCCCGTTTCACGAGAACCCTCGGCACCCTCGTGACGAGCGGCGTGCCCATCCTCCAGGCGCTCAACATCACCCGCGACACCGCAGGGAACGTCGTCATCGCCAACGCGATCGAGAAGGTTCACGAAGCGGTCCGCGAAGGGGAGTCCGTCGTCGCTCCGCTCGAGGCGAGCCGCATTTTCCCGCCCATGGTCATCAGTATGGTGGACGTCGGTGAAGAAACGGGTCAGCTCCCCGACATGCTTCTCAAGATTGCCGATGTGTACGACGATGAAGTGGACAACGCAGTCGACGCGATGACCTCGATGATCGAGCCCATCATGATCGTCTTCCTCGCTGCTATCGTGGGAACGATCGTTATCGCGCTCTTCATGCCCATGATCACGATCATCACCGAGATGAACAACCAGGCCGGCTAAGAAATTCACCAGGAAGGGACAAATCTGGAAATTCAGTGTTTACATTGTATTGACGTTTTGTCCCTCTCTCTGATACAGTCGAGACATGAAATCACATCCAGCCTCCCGCCGGAACGGCGGCTTCAGCATGATCGAGCTCATGGTCGTGGTGGGGATCATGGTGATCCTCGCCGGCCTGCTCATTGGTTCCCTTCCCGGTATCCAGAGCCGGATCAATCGGGGGAAAGTCGAGACTTTCATCGCCGAGTTGGAGAGCGGGCTCTCGAAGTACCAGATCGACAATGGCAGCTACCCGCTCAACGAACCCACCGGTGACGGCCACAGTGAACGCGACAGGGCGGGGATCGAGGGCGCTTCGATACTCTACAAACATCTCTCGGGTGACTGGGATCTCAATGGAGAAGTGGATTTTGAGAAAAACGAAGAAGTCTATGTGCCCAAGATTGATTACTTTACCAATCGCGAAGCCCGGGAGCCCCGTGCCATGTCGATCGGTGGGCAATACATGGTGATTGATTCCTACAGCAACCCCATCCGCTACCTCGCCCAGGTCCCCAATCTCGGCCCCAACGAAAGGCGTAAGACCCGCAATCCGACTTACGATATCTGGTCCATTACTGATGCGAATCCGGACAATGCGGATGAGTCGGCTAAATACATCACGAACTGGCAGGGCCAGTAAGTGCTATCGCCCCGGTGCGGGGGACGATGTTAGGTCGGTATAATTCCAGTGGGAATTCTCACGATTTCAAGGTATCCTGGAATTTTGAATTTCCATGTCCGACGCGCCCGGCCAGCCCTATCTAGTCCTCGAATCAGTGGGGCGACAACCCGGGCGCGGTCGTGACCTCCCGGCGTTCTGGGACGTCTCCCTCGGTTTTCGCGGCGATGAGGAAACCTTTTCGCTCATCTTCGAAACGGTCGCCGCTGCGGAAATGCCCCGGGGTTACCTCAGCTCGGTGCGGCAGCGGCACGAGCAGCTTGTCGGCTTGAAAGGCGCAGTCGTCGCGGGGCGCTCGGTGTCGCTCGAAGAGCCCGGTGGCGACAGACTCGCCCTGCTCTGCCCGGTGATAGAGGGCGAGGCATTGCCGGACTACCTCTCGCGCCGCCGCGACCTGTCAGAGTCAGCCATTTTCCCTCTCATCACGGAGGTCACCGCCGCGCTCCGTGCTCTTGTCGTGGCCCCGCGCCTCCTTTCCAATGTGGAGCTCGAGGATTTCCATGTTGTGGCTGCCGATGGAGTCCTCCTCACGGTGCGCTTCTGCCCTGCCTATTCTCTCCTGCGCGAAGAGGAGCCGCTCAGCGACTACCATCTTGCCCGCAAGTGGACCGAGAAGATGGCGCGTGTCCATGCCTATGTGAAGCAGGGCGGGAAGACTGCCTTCGCGGAAGTGGAGGCGACTTCAGCAAAGGTCTTTCGCCCGCTTTTCAAGGAACTCGAGAGCGGGAAAGACTGCGCCCTCGAAGAGCGTCTCCGGCGGATTGAGGAAGTCTTCCGGCAGGACCCTGGCGCGGCGGCAAAGGGAAGCGGACGGCTCGTGCCCTTCGTGCGACGCGAGGAATTTCCGCTCGGCCCGCTCAGCCGTCTTCTCATCGAAAAGGTGCGAACGGCGCATCCTGACAAGCTGCCCGTCCCGAGTGGGAACCCGGACCGCCGCCCTTGTTTTTCCGCCTTTGTTCTCGAGGGCACTTCGGGGAAGGGCGGAGTGGACCGCCTCGGCTACCTCCTCCCGCCCGAGCGGTGGGTCGACGTTTCCCTCGTCGATCCGGTCAACCGGCGGCTCTCGCATCCCTTTTTGAAAGCCCATCACAACGGCATCCGCCTGCGCTCCGTCTATTGTGACGAGGACTTCACGGTGCTCTTCGGCGACCGCGTTACGGGGCTGCCGCTTCCCTCGCTCATGACCAGTCTCGACGGGGTTTCGCGGGCCGACCTATTCTTCCTCACCGGCAAACTCCACCGGGCCCTCGCGCAGTTTGACAGCGCCGGCTTCGACCTCGCTCTCGTCTCGCCCTGGCAGGTCGAGCTGCACATCGAGCAGGGCGTGGCCCATCCCGGCTGGGATCGTCTCCTCGGGGAAGCGATCGAGTCCTGGCCACCCTGGGAGGTGAAAATCCGGGTCGAGCGGCCTGCAGAGTCTTTTCTCACGGGGCCGGGCGAAGACTCGTGGCGGCGGGTTTTTGCTCTGCTAAAAGGCAAATTTTTCCCCGCCCTCGTCGCCTGGATGCTCGATTGGAAACGCTTCCAATGGTCCGCCTCCCGAGGCACGATTGAGCGGGAGCCGGTGAGCTGGGACAAACGCCTCGAAGCCCTCTTTGATGCCGCCGGGGAGCACCTCGCGCCGCATCATACCGCCCAGCGGGAGAAGTTTCTCGCCTTTGTTCAGGAGGGCACGGAACCGGTTCTCAAGGGGTAGCGCGCTCGGAAAATCGGTGGCGGAGCAGGCTCACCGGCGTAGACTTGGCGCGAAAACGAGCCTCCCCCTCCCACCGAATTTTCCATGGATTTCATCGACCTGAAGAGTCAGCAGAAACGCATCCGCGCCATCATCGATCAGCGGATCGCGACGGTGCTGGATCACGGCCAGTATGTCATGGGCCCCGAAGTGGGGGAACTCGAGGCGCGCCTCTGCGACTTTCTTGGCTGCCGCCACGCCATCGGGGTGTCGTCGGGAACGGACTCGCTCATGATCGCGCTCATGGCCCTCGGGATCGGCCCCGGCGATGAGGTCATCACCGTTCCCTACACCTGGATCTCCACGGCCGAAGTCATCGCGCTGGTCGGGGCAACGACCGTCTTCGTCGATATCGAGCCCGACACCTGGAACATGAACCCGGCCCGGGTCGCCGCGGCGATCACGGAAAAGACCAAAGCGATCATGCCGGTGGGGATCTATGGCCAGACCAGCGACATGACCGAGATCAATCGCATCGCCGCCGAGGCCGGCGGGATTCCGGTGATCGAGGATGCTGCGCAGAGCTTCGGGGCGACCCATCGCGGGCGCTGGTCGGGTGCCCTCTCCCTCATTGGGAGCACCTCTTTTTTCCCCTCCAAGCCGCTCGGTGGCTACGGAGACGGTGGTGCCCTCTTCACCGACGACGACGAACTAGCCGAGCGGATGCGCTGGATCCGTCTCCACGGACAGGAGCGCAAACACTACCACCCCATCATCGGGATGAACGGTCGCCTCGACACGATCCAGGCCGCCATCGTCCTCGCGAAGATGGATCTTTTCGAAGAAGAGATCGCGATGCGCCAGGCCGTCGCGGCGGGTTACACCGAGCGCCTCGCGGAGTCGGGCCTCCAACTACCCTTCATTGCCGAAGGGAACACCTCTGTCTACGCCCAATACACCGTTCTGTGCGACGACCGCGACGCGCTGCAGCAGAAAATGGGTGCCGCCGGGGTGCCCTCGGTTCCTTATTACTCCGTCCCTCTTCATCTCCAGCCCGCTTTCGCCGATCTCGGCTACAAGGCCGGCGATTTCCCCGTCACTGAGCAAATCGCTGCCACTGGCATCAGCCTGCCGATGAGCCCCTACGTGAGCCCGGAAGATCAGGACACGGTCGCGGCCGCGATTCTCTGAAAGTCCATACTATCAGGGCTTTAGAAAGAAATTCCCGCCGTTTCCAGTAACGGGAAAAACGTGTTCATTTTTATTTGAACAAACTCCATTTGGGGTTACCTACACTCCGGTTTGAGTCCCCGATGATCTTGGAGACAAAAATACACAACGAAACTCCGGATGATGGTGCCGATTCCCCCTGGGAGAGCCGCGGCACCACTGGCGGTAGCGTGGCCCGGCTCTCGGGTCCGGCAGTCGGCCCGGAGAGAGAGGGCGAAGAACTGGAGCGCGAGGCGATCGAGTATTTTGTGTCTTTCGTCCAGATGTTTGGTCTCCAGAAGTCCATCGGTCAGATCTACGGGCTGCTCTTTGTCTCGATAGACTCGCTCGCCATGGATGACATTATCGTGCGTCTCGGCATCAGCAAAGGGAGCGCCAGTCAGGGCCTCACGGTGTTAAAAGGCCTCGGCGCGGTCACCTCGCACACGATCCCGACCGATCGACGCGAGCATTTCCGGGCCGATCTCAATGTCTCGCGCATTGTCACTCATTTCTTTGAGAATAGGCTCCAGCCGCGACTCGAAAACGGAGAAGAGCGTCTCGAGTCCATGATCCGTCTCGCCCGCCTCGTCGAGCGCAACGGGAAGGCAGGCGAAGCGGGCTCGGTCCTCCATCGTATCCAGGCTCTTCAGAAATGGCAAAAGCGGGGACGCAGCATCATCCCGCTCCTCCTCAGGTGGCTGAAACGCTAGGATCCCGGTTCTATGGCATCGCTCCCTCCAGATAAAAAATACTACATCGCCGGCCATCGGGGCATGGTCGGAAGCGCGCTGACCCGGGCCCTCACCACGGCGGGATGTGAAAATCTGCTTTCTGCCACCAGCGCGGAACTGGATCTCCGCAATCAGCGGGCCACGGCCGACTTCGTCGCGGAGCACCGGCCCGATGTCATGATCATCGCCGCCGCGAAGGTGGGCGGGATCCACGCGAATAGCACCTACCCGGCCGACTTCCTTTACGACAATCTCATGATCGCCACGAATCTGATTCAGGCGGCCTATGAGAATGGAGTGGAGCGCGTTCTCTTCCTCGGCAGCTCCTGCATTTACCCCAAGTTCGCCGAGCAGCCCATCCGTGAGGAATCTCTCCTCACGAGCGCGCTCGAACCGACCAACGAGGCCTACGCCATCGCCAAGATCGCGGGACTCAAGCTCTGCGAATACTACCGTCATCAGCACGGCTCACTTTTCCACTCCGCGATGCCCTGCAATCTCTACGGGCTCGGGGACAACTACCACCCGGAGAACTCGCACGTCATCCCCGCCCTCATCCGGCGTTTCCACGAGGCAAAGCTGGCCAATGCCGAAGTCGTGACGATGTGGGGCAGCGGCACACCCCTGCGCGAATTCCTCTTTGCTGACGATCTCGCCGGGGCCTGTCTCCACCTCCTCACCCTCGAAGATCCCCCGTCTCTCGTGAATGTCGGGGCCGGCTACGATGTCACGATCCGTCACCTCGCCGAACAAGTCGCTAAGACGGTCGGGTATGAAGGAGAGATCATCAACGACACCGCCAAACCCGACGGCACCCCACGCAAACTGATGGATTCCTCCCTCATCGCCTCCCTCGGCTGGACGGCGACGACATCGCTCGCCGATGGACTCCGTATCGCGTACGAAGATTTCAGGCGATCGAGTTCTTAGGTTAGGTTTTAGGTTTTAGGTTTTAGGGAGGCTTTGAAAATGGCGTATCGGTCGTTTGAGGATCTTGAAGTTTGGAAGAGCGCGTGTGACTTGGCGGTAAAGGTCTACGAATTACTGAAAAACTGTTCGGATTACGGATTGAAGAATCAAATGACCCGATCCGCCGTGTCTATTGCTTCAAATATTGCTGAAGGCGCGGAACGAAACTCTGCCCCTGACTTTATTCGGTTCCTTCACATCGCGAAGGGATCTGCCGCAGAGCTCAGGACTCAGTCGATGATCGCGGCGCGGATTGGCGAACTAACTCAGGAAGAAGCTGACATCCTCATTGCGGCCACAAGAAGGCTCGGCGGCCAACTTCAATCATTAGCAAAGTCCCTAAAACCTAAAACTTAGCCACCTAAAACGTTTCTTCCCCATGAAAAAAGCCCTCATCACCGGCATCACCGGCCAGGACGGATCCTACCTTGCTGAACAGCTCCTTGAAAAAGGCTACGAGGTTCACGGCATGATCCGTCGCAGCAGCTCCTTCAACACGGAGCGCATCGATCACCTCTACAATGACGAGAAGCTCCGTGAGGAAAAGCGCTTCCATCTGCATCACGGGGACCTCACCGACTCGTCGAACCTCAATCGGCTCCTCGAGCGCATCGGTCCGAGCGAGATCTACAACCTCGGCGCCCAGAGCCATGTAAAGGTCTCCTTCGAAGTCCCTGAGTACACCGCCGAGGTCGATGCGATTGGGACGCTTCGTTTCCTTGACGCCCTCAAGGAAGTCGGGCTCGAGAAGCAGGCGCGTTTCTATCAGGCCTCCACCAGTGAGCTCTACGGTCTTGTTCAGGAAGTCCCGCAATCCGAGACGACGCCCTTCTACCCGCGTTCCCCCTACGGCGTCGCCAAACTCTATGGCTTCTGGATCGTCGTGAACTACCGCGAGTCTTACGGCATCCACGCCTCCAACGGGATCCTTTTCAACCACGAGTCGCCCCGCCGCGGCGAGACCTTTGTGACCCGCAAAATCACCCGCGCCGCCGGACGCATCGCCGAAGGCACCCAGAAAAACCTTTTCCTCGGCAACCTCGACGCCCGACGCGACTGGGGTTACGCCCCCGAGTTCACCGAGATGATGTGGCGTATCCTCCAGCAGGACACGCCCGACGACTATGTCTGCGCCACCGGCGAGATGCACACGGTGCGCGAGTTCTGTGAGCACGCCTTTGACGCTGTCGGCATCAAGCTGCGCTTCGAAGGTAAAGGGGTTGATGAAAAGGGGATCTGTGAGGCAAGCGGTCGTGTCCTCATCGAAATCTCGCCCGACTACTTCCGTCCCGCCGAAGTCGAGCAACTTCTCGGGAACCCGGCCAAGGCCGAGCGCGTCCTCGGGTGGAAACCGAAGGTGACCTTCAAAGAGCTCGTCCAGATCATGGCCAAGGCCGACTGGGAGCTGGCGAAGGCGGGCAAGTGAGGGGGCGCGGGTGCGGTGGCATTTTAATGGAGATTTTGAAACCCCGATGAAAAAAAGGTCAGAGTCCGGGGATTCAGCCAAGATTCAGAAAGGCGGCAGGATCATTCCCTCGCGAATGTGGGGGCAGGGGGCTCAAGCCTTTTGGCGCAGACTCGCCTTCCGGGAGCGGGCACTCATCGTGATGGGGGTGTTTGTCCCCGCCCTCGACCAACTTTTGCGACTTGGATCCCTCGGGGTGACGATGAAAGCGGTCGGCATGGGGATTCGGGAGCCTTTGGATTTTGATTCGAGGCTCTGGCTGGGATTTATCATTCTGGGGGCCGCCGGCATCACCGTCCTAATTCAAATCTTCTCCGGCCGGGTGAAGAAGGGTCTAAAGATTCAGTTCACCCGTATAATCCGCAGGATCTACGCGGGCATGATGGTGAAGGCAGCGATGCTTCCAATCGAAGAACGCGAAGCGGAGGTGGAAAGTCTCCTCAATGAGGAGCGGAACTTCATGAGCTCTGCCACTTCTGGTGTTTTAGCGATCCTTGAGTTTGTCGCATCGGTCTTTCTGGTGGTAGTATTGATAGTAATCCTCACCTGGTTTAACTGGCTCGTGGGGGCGACCCTCCTCGGTGCCGGGTTGGTAGCGCTTATCATTCTCAAGTTTAAAATTAAATCATCCCCCCCCAAAGGAGAGTGAACATCTCGTGGAGGCGCGCAAGCTATTGACCAAACAATTGGAGGGCATCGGGGGGAGCCGGAAAGACCCGGGTGCTCTAATCGAGAGCTACGCCGATAATGAGTTTGATAGACTTATGTTCTCCGAACTCGAAGCTAGATCGAGCCTGGCGCGAAATATCTCATCCGCGATGAACTTTGGATCGGCGATTCTCATGGCGACCGTTTTCTTCCTCGTCTCTTCAGAAGGCGCATTCGACGAGAATAAAGTAGTTTGGATGGTAATATTCATCTTCGGATTGAGGATGGTGGTCGCCCAGGGAAAAACGGCGATGGTTAAGTGGGGTGGAATTCTCGCCGAGAAGAAAACGCTCATGGCGGTGGCGAAGGGTTCGTTAAACTCTCCGCTAAGTCCGGCAGAAGGAAGTCCGGACCCAAAAGGCGATGCCGTTCGGAGATTGCTACCCCGACCGGAAATTGATTCGGGGCCGCGCATTGTAGATTACCCTGTTAGCGGCCTCAACGCAGCTGAACTCGTTTTCAGAGAGCGGTACGGTATCGAAATGAGCATCGAATCGGACACGGAATTCAAGGGAGTGAGAACATGGCGAAACTGAGAGCCGAAACTGATCCGACCTCTTCTGAGATTGAAATTACCGTTTACTCCAGCGCATCGCCGCTGAAGCACCCCGGTAAGCTCATCGCGGAGATTTATCACGATTTCCTCCGTTCCCGGGAACTCATCTGGACGCTTTTCACGCGAGACATGCGTGCACAGTTCCGTCAGAGTGTTCTCGGCTATCTCTGGTTGCTGCTTCCGCCGATCGCGACGGCCGCGGTGTGGTTGTTTTTGCAATCCCAGCGGATTTTGAATGTGCAAACAGAGATCCCGTATCCGATTTTCATCATCGTCGGAACGACCGTGTGGATTTCGTTTGTGAACCTCATCAATGCGCCGCTTCAGGGGTTCAACAACGGGAAAGCGGTTTACACAAAACTGAATGTTCCGCCGGAAGCCTTCGTCATGAGTGCCGTGCTCCGGGCGATGTTAAATTTCCTGATCAGAATTCTGATCCTCGTGCCGGTTTTCATCTACTTCAAATTCACCCCTCCGGTGACGGCTTTTCTCTTTCCAGTTGCAGCGCTGAGTTTTCTCTTGATTGCGTTGGCGATCGGTCTCTGGGCAATTCCCTTCGGGAGTCTCTTCTCGGATGTGGGAAATTTCCTGACGAACTTCGTGAGAATTTTCATGTACGTTTCCCCGGTCATTTACCCCATCGGGAACAAGACGGGATGGTTTAAAGGAATTATGACGTACAACCCTCTGACTCCAGGAGTTGCCTGGAGTCGCGACACCATCACGACGGGTTCCTATGAGTGGGCAGGTCCCTGTCTCGCCTACGGCGGGATTTCTCTAATCCTTATCTTCTTTGCGGTGATCTTTCTCCGACTCGCAAGACCCCATCTCGTGGCGAGAATGGGAATGTAATACGATCCGATGAGCGACGACATCACCGTGCGGTGCGACAAAGTATCGAAGCGTTTTTCGCGAAATCTGAAGAAGAGTCTTTACTACGGACTTCAGGATACTTTTGCGGAGTTGAGGCCGAACTCAGCCGGAAAGGTGGATCCGGAGCTGAGGGACTCTGAATTCTGGGCGCTCAGGAATGTCTCCTTTGAATTGAAACGGGGCGATGCGTTAGCCCTCATGGGCAGCAACGGATCCGGAAAAACGACGATGCTGAAAGTCCTCAACGGACTGCTGAAGCCGGACACGGGAAGTGTAACGATGAAAGGTCGGGTCGGAGCGCTGATTTCACTCGGTGCAGGATTCAACCCGATTCTGACAGGTCGTGAGAATGTCTATGTCAATGGTTCCGTCCTCGGGTTCTCGAAAAAGGACATCGATGCCAGATTCGATGAGATTGTTCAGTTTGCGGACATCGAACGGGCCATCGATGCTCCGGTACGGACCTACTCCTCAGGGATGCAGGTCCGCCTGGGATTTTCCATTGCCACCTGCATGGATCCGCAGATTCTCCTGATCGACGAAGTTCTCGCGGTGGGGGACTTTAACTTCCGTTCCCGCTGTTACGGTCGTCTCGCCAAGCTGATGTCGGAAACGACGATCCTCTTCGTGAGCCACTCGGCGCAGCAGGTCACGCGAATCTGTCGCAAGGGGCTTCTTCTGGAGGAGGGTGCTCAGATCATGCACGATGATGTCGCGAAAGTGATTCTGGAGTACAATCGCCGGAACGCTCCGTCAGGTGAGTTTCGGGTTCTCTATGATGGCAGCGCCCGAATTGATTCGGTGAGTGTGGAGAAGAAGGAGATCACCTTCGGAAGCGATCTGGTGTTGAATCTCGCGATTCAGTCAGAGGATCTCTATAGCAATTGTTTCCTGAGACTTCTTATTCGAAAAGCCGATGAAGAACTGGTCGGTGAGTGGAACTCCGAGTTGCACGATCTGACCTTTGATCTTCCGGTCGGGCGAAGTGAACATCAATTCACGGTCAAGAATCTGCGCTTGCACGACGGGATTTATCGTCTCGCCTTTTTTGTGATGTCAGAGGACCGGTTGACGCATTTGATCAATGCGGGAAATGTCGAAACAATCGAGTCGACCGGACTCTGTTATGGCGGAGTGGCTGTGCAATTTTAACCGAAGTGATGACTATCTGAAGTGATGAATTTCCCTCAACCCATACCTGAAATGAATTTCGTGCCCGGATTTGAATGCGATCTGGTCAAAGCGGTAAAAGAATCCGGGGTCGTCAAAGTTTTTGGAGCGATCGATTCCGACACGCTCTCGATTCTCAATGCCGAGTTCGAAGAAATTCTTTCCAGCGATGAACCGGGTATTAAGGATCTCGGCGTCGAAGTCGGGAAGGCCTGTAATGTGGTTCCGGGCGAACTCGGAGAGGGGCGTTTTCCCAGGATGGTTGAATACTTTACCCTTCCCTGGATGCAGGCGGTGAGCGATGCCTACTGGAGCGAGAGACGGATTCTGAACGACAATATCTTTGTGACAAGAGAGGTTCCGGGAACTCAGCACCTCGCGCAGAGTCTGCATTTCGATGTGCAGGAAACGCTGAAATTTTTCCTCTACCTCAATGACGTCACCCGGGAAAACGGGGCTTTTTCCTGTGTTCCTGGCAGCATCGGCCACACCCGGAAAATGCGTGAGGAGAGTGGTTCAGAACTTTCCTACGAGAATCGTGAATACTCGAGACAACATCCCTTCAGCGAGGACGAAGTGGTTCCGGTGGAGGGAAAAGCCGGCACTCTTATCATTTTCACGACCGAGGTTTGGCATCGGGCCGGTCTCGTCAGTTCCGGCGAACGCCGCGTCATGAGAGGCCATACCCGCACACCTGAAGGTGGCAAAGTCAAAAGAAACCAGGCCGGAAACGAGGGGATACGGGCTGAACGGGCTGAACGGGCTGAACGGGCTGAACGGGCTGAACCGAAAAAGGGGTGGATGCAGAGGTTGTTTAATCGATGAAAAAGGAAGATTGGAATCCCGGCGGAGATCGCTATTTGAAGAGCGGGGAGCGTGAGCTCCATCAGTTTCTTCATTCGGTTCGCGCGAATAAGACCATTGACTGGGAGAAGGTATTAAAAAAAAAGGGGAGCCGTTGGGAGCCTTTTCAGCGTGCCGCATCTCGATGCGGAGGGATCCGGGGACGGATACTTGAAGTCGGCGCCGGAGACGGTTGGTGCAGTGCTGCGGTTCTTCGTCATTACGACAATGTTGAAGCATCTTATATCATGGAGATCGATGAAGCGGCGGTGGATTCGCTGATCCCGGTTACCCTCCAGAACTTTGAAGTCGCGGACCGGAATGTGACACTAGTGTTAGGAAGCTTCAATGCGATCCCTCACGTTGACTATTTTGACTTCGTGATTGCCATGGGTTCGCTGCATCATTCCGAGAACCTCTTCGTCACTCTGCGTTCTCTCTGGCAAGCCCTGAAACCGGGAGGGGTTTTGCTCTCTCAGGAACCGGCCATGGCAGATAGCACCTCCAATGAATTTTATCGGAGGAAAAGTCAGGAAGTCAAGAAATTTGATGAGGGAATCGAGTTCCGTCACGATGAGCGAAGCGACCATTTTTACCGGAAGTGTGAATATCTGACCGCCCTTCATCATGCCGGTTTTGATGTTGTGATGGAAGAGTTAGGGAGAGCGCATCCGTCCCCTGCGGTTAAACGATCTTTTTTTAAGCGTCTCTTTCTGAGGCATCCTGAAGTTGAGGGCCCGGAGGTTCCTGCGAATACCCCGATAAACATATTTCTGACAGCAACAAAACCTCTCTCCGGAGAAACCGATCTTCCGACCACTGCCTGGGAGAAATGGTAGTCCCTTCACCGGATGTCATCCTCTGATCTATCCCCGAAGCGTTCTATGTCACTTGACGGGGTCCGGGGGTTCGCTGTTCTGATTGTCTTTCTGTCGCATTCATCGGGAAGAGAGCTTTTTCCAGCGGATTTCCTACAGCTTCAGGGTATCGGCCACATCGGCGTCTATCTCTTCTTTGTGCTTTCTAGTTGGCTTCTCACCTCGATTGTTCTTCGCGAAATTGATGAAACGGGAACGGTTCGCCTGGGGTCCTATTTTCTTCGCCGCGGTTTCCGAATCGTGCCACTCTACTTCTGCGTCATTCTTAGCGTTCACGCGTATCAACAGATCACAGGGTCAGAAAGTCGCTATTACCTCTATATCAACGATGGAACTGCCGGGTTGCTGAAGCACCTGGTGTTCTACCGCGGAGACACCGTCTTCTGGACGATTCCCTGCGAGGTCACTTTCTACCTGCTCCTCCCTTTTATCGCGATGGCTCTGGCAAAGCGCCCTCGCATCACCGTGCCGGTCCTTGCCATCTTGGCGATACTGTTTTCCGTTTGGACGGTTAAACTTTACTACCGCCGATGGAGTGGCCCTCCTTTTCCGAAGGTGGTTGATATCGTCCATCATTCGCAGTTTCTGGAAGTCTTTCTGATCGGAGTCGTCGGAGCTTGGGCCGCCCATCTTTTCCGGGACAGGATTGTCTTGAAGCCGTTGGTGTGGCGAATTCTTGAATCGGTCGTGGCTCTCGCACTGATTGCTCTTCTCTGGTATCTTTGCGCAGTAACATGTGAAAAGTTTCTCTGGTATGAGCGGTCTGATTACCGGTTCCGGTTTCAGTCCTGGCTCTTCGCGCTGGTCTTCGTGGCATTGATTTTTGTGGTCGAAAAATTCCCTCAGGGCTATTTGGCGCGGTTCTTCGATAACCGCATCCTGCGTTTCATGGGGGTGCTGGGCTTCTCCTGGTACTTGCTCCACTTTCCAATTTTCTATCTGATCACTGCTTTCAGGGAACAATCTGGCGTGACATTTTCCGGAGAGAACGCCTTCTACTTTCTCCTTTCGTGGGTTGCCTGCGGGTTGGTGAGTCTGTTGACCTTCCGGTTCATCGAAAAACCGGGTATTTCACTGGGAAGACGCTTCGAACGGAGTCAGTCAATCTGAGGAAGGTCCGGGGGGATTCGAACAGACCGCTCAGCTCATGCTCTTCACTTCCTATTCGTTTCTCTTTCGGCCCCGTGCCAACTTCGAGACCATGTGACCCGGAATAAGATTGCAAACGCGCGCGAGAACACAAAACTTCGATTTGGTGTCTGGTTGTTTGTTTTTCACAGAACCGATCCTAAGTGGGATCGACCTCCAGCCACCACCTTTTTTGTTTCCGCTACGGGATGGCGTGATCTGAAACTTGAGGAATTGACCGGCTTCGATTTAGCCTCATGGGATTGAAGAGGTGCTTCACTACCACTTTAAATATGAAAACCAACATAATCGCCGAAGCGGGGGTCAATCACGGTGGTAGTCTCGCCGTGGCCAAAGAGCTGGCGAGAGCGGCCCGCGCAGCCGGAGCGGATGCGGTAAAAATTCAGACTTTCCGCAGTGACCGGGTTGCCGCACAGGACGCGCCGAAAGCGGCCTATCAGCTGAAATCGACGGATCCCGCCGAGTCCCAGCTAGCGATGCTCCGTAAGCTGGAGTTTCCCGAATCGGACTATCCGGAGTTGCTCGCTTATTGTAAGGAACTGGGGATCGAATTTCTATCCACTCCCTATAATGAGGAAGACGTCGATTTTCTCGTAGAGCTTGGGGTGAAACGCTTGAAGCTGGCCTCGATCTCGGTCGCAGAACCTCACTTTATTCGTTACGCCGCGAGAACGGGACTGCCTCTGGTGCTGTCCTCTGGAATGGCGACGATGGGGGAAATCGAGGCGGCGGTGCTTGCTGCGCAGAGCGTCGGGAATTCTGACGTTGTGATGCTTCAGTGCACCACAAATTATCCTTCCACGATTGACGACACCAATCTCCGGGCCATGATTTCAATCCGGGAGGGGCTGCAGATTCGGGTGGGATATTCGGATCATACGGAAACCGACACCGCCTGTATCGCCGCAGTGGCCCTTGGAGCCGAAGTCATCGAGAAGCACCTCACTCTCGACCGGGCCGCTGAAGGCCCGGACCACGCCTGTTCGTGTGATCCTGAGGAGTTCGCTGCGCTCGTTCGGGTGATCCGCGAAGCGGAGCGGTGCCTTGGGTCGTCAGTCAAAGCGCCGACTGCAGCGGAGCGGGCCAATATGACCGGGATGAGAAGAAGTCTCGTCGCGCGGCGGAATTTGAAGCAGGGTGAAATCCTCGCGGAAAGCGATCTCACCTTGCGACGACCGGCGACCGGAATGAGCCCCGTCCTGACTGACGAAATTATCGGGCGTCCGCTTCTAAGTGACGTGAGTGAAGGCGAGTTTTTGAAATGGGATGATTTCGGATCGCGCATTGAAGATTAGACCCATACTTGCGGAAGACGCGTCTGCTCTTAGCGAATGGTTAGGGCGTCAGTCATCAGGGTATCGGGCGGACTTCCATCCTTTTTCTGATGAATCCGAGAGAGGTATCCGGCAACTGCTGGCCTCTGTCCGGAAGGACTGCTACCGCGTGGTTTTGTTTCAGGAGGACTGGGTTGGATTCTTCATGCTGCGCGGCTGGGATGCCGGATACGAACGTCCCTCTCTTGGTCTCATGGTCGATGAAGGACACGCCGGGAAAGGACTCGGAACTCTCTGCCTGCAGGCGGCGATGACAGAATGCCGGTTGATGGGAATTTCCTCCTGTATGCTGAAAGTGGCTCCTGAAAACCGGCGGGCAAGAGGGATTTACGAAAAAGCCGGTTTCATATTTGAATCGGTCTGCCCGACGAAAGGGCATGAGATCCTGTCGATTCGCTGGGGCAGTTAGCCCCGTAGGATCCGGGACCTGAGAGTGTTGAATTCCATGGCAGTCTATATTTCATCCGGCGCGTTTCAGGGCGTGAGCACCGTCGAGGAGTTGCTTCCGGTCTGTCGTGAGAACGGCATCTTTGATGTCGAACTGGCGAGTGGCCTTCGTGTCGGCAATCCCGATGGTTACCTGCCTCTGATCGAGCCTCTCCGGGATCAGTTTCGCTTTCTCCTGCACAACTATTTTCCAGCTCCCGCTGAGCCGTTTGTCCTGAATCTGGCCGACCGTGACGAGGCGAACCGCACCCGCTCGATCCGTTTCTGTCTGGATGCCCTTGAGGGATCCGCGGCGATGGGAATTCCGTTCTACAGTGCCCATGCGGGATTTGTCTCGTCCCTGCGTCCTGACGATCTCGGTAAACCGGAACGTCAGCAGAGCAAAATCACGGAGGATGATTATCATTCCGCGCTTGATCGATTCTCGGAATCTGTGAAGGCCTTGGCTCTCGAAGCGCGCCGCCTCGGTGTCCGGCTTCTCCTTGAAAACAATGTGGACGCGGTTCCCCGCGACGGTCACAGCCATTTGCTCTTCGTTTCCGGGGAGGATGTGATCCGGTTTTTCACTGAGGAGATCCCGGCCGGAGTGGGACTCCTCCTCGATGTCGCCCACCTCAAGATTTCCGCCAAGTGCAGGGGCTTCGACCCCGTGGCCGCCGTGGAAATGATGGCACCGTGGATTGGTGCGCTTCATCTCAGTGACAACGACGGATTGCGCGACAACAACGCGATCTGTGAATCCGGTAGCTGGTTCTGGGAGCCTTTGCGTGCTTCGTGTGGAAAAGACACGGTTACCGTTCTGGAGGCCTACCGCCTTGCCCCTGAGGTGATTCATGCCCAGCGTGAACTGATTGCCCGAGAGCTTCCCTTCTCTGTCTGAACCTTTTGACTATGAGTGATATTTCCCGTCAAATTCTTCCTGTGAGCGCGACTCTGAGGGGAGTGCTTCAGCGCCTCAATGAGGGGGTCTCAGGATCCGTCTTTATGGTCGACGAGTCCGGTCGCATGGTGGGAATGTTCACCGACGGGGACGCAAGGCGCGCCGTTCTGGCGGCGGAGAGTCTCGAGGAGCCTGCGGCGGGTTATATGAATACCGCCTTCACGGTGGTCCCCGAGACGATGGCTCATGAGGAGCGGCTCAAAGTTTTGAATGAACGGATTCGTCATCTCCCGGTCGTCGACGGGCAGGGGCGTCCGGTTGAAATGCTCTCCTGGGCTGAACTGTGGAGGCTTCCGCTGGTCGAGCCGTCACTCGGTGGAAACGAACTCAAGTATGTCTCGGAGTGCATCAAGACGAACTGGATCTCCTCTCAGGGGGCCTTTGTGAATCGGTTTGAAAAGGAGTTCGCGGTCTATCACGGAGTCAAAGAGGCCATTGCGGTTTCAAACGGAACGACGGCCCTTCATCTCGCACTGGTGGCGATGGGAGTGGGCAAAGGGGATGAGGTGATCGTCCCGAGTCTGACTTTCGGTGCAACCGCCAATGCGGTGATCCACGCGGGGGCGATTCCGGTTTTTGCGGATGTTCTGGAAAATGACTGGACGATCGACGCCGGCGATGTCCGGAGGAAGATCACGGAAAAGACCAAAGCGATCCTTCCGGTGCATCTCTACGGAGTGCCGGCTCAGATGGATATACTGGTAGCTATCGCGGAGGAGCACGGTCTCATCGTCCTCGAAGACTGCGCGGAATCTCTCGGTGCCAGATTCAAAGGATCTCTCACTGGAACCTTCGGGTTGGCTTCGGCCTTCAGCTTTTTTGCCAACAAAACGATCACGACCGGAGAAGGCGGAATGATTCTGACCTCGGACGAAACCCTTGCCGACCGGATTCGTCTCTTCAGGGATCACGGAATGCGGAAAGAGCGTCGCTACTGGCACGAGGAGGCCGGTTATAATTATCGCATCACCAACATGCAGAGTGCCGTTGGCTGCGCCCAGATGGAGCGGCTCGACGATTTTCTGGAGCACCGGAAGAAGCTGGGGGAAATCTATCAGACGAGGCTGGGGCAGCTGGAGGAGATTCGTCTGCAGGAGATCGGGGCCGATCGAACGAGCTCTTTCTGGCTCTATTCCGTGATCCTTACCGACGCATGTGCCTACTCCCGGGATGAGTTGGTGCAGGAGCTTCTGAAGGAGGGGATCGAGTCCCGTCCCGTTTTTTATCCCCTTCACATCCAACCTGCCTATCGCGAGTATAAGGGAGGGGAGTGTCCGGTTTCGGATCGTATTTCCAGCCGGGGAATCAGTCTCCCCACCTCGAATCACATGGGGCTGGAAGAAGCGGAAAGGGTATGCAGGGCCGTCGGAAAAATCTTCTCACGCGGGAGACTTCCAGAGGCCTGAGGTCGGAATTAAATTGAATTTAAGATGAGTGAGGAAACAAAAAAGCCGAGGGTAATCGCCTTCATTCCCGCCCGGGGTGGTTCGAAGCGCATCCCGGGAAAGAATCTGAAAGATCTCGCGGGCAAACCCCTCCTGCGCTACGCCGTGGACGCGGCTCTTGAATCCGGTGTCTTTGACGAGGTGATCGTCTCGTCGGACGACGAATCGGTCGCTAGTCTTGTTAAGGGCTGGACGGACATTACCTTCCATCAGCGGGATCCGACTCTGGCGGACGATTTCTCCCGGGTCCCCGAAGTGGTCCATGCGTTTCTTGAAAGTCTTCCGGAGGCTGAGCGTCCGGACGTCATCGGTGTGCTTCTGCCGCCCTGTCCCTTCCGGACCGGAACTCATGTGAGAGAGGCTTATGAAATGTTTCTCAACGAAAATCCGGGAGGATTTCTCGTCTCGGTTACGAAGTATGAGTTTCCGCCGCAGTTTGCGCTTCGCTGGACCGATGAGTCCAACCGGGGGCTCGGAATGGTGAATCCGGAAGTCTATCAGATGACGACGCGTAGCCAGTCCGTCGAACCTCTCTGGCATCCTAACGGAGCGATGTATTTCTGTTCGGTTGATGCCTTCCTGAAAACCGCTTCCTTCTTTTCCGATCCGCTGACTGGATATGAAATGCCGCCCGAAGATTCTCTGGATCTCGACTGGCCGCATCAGTTCGAGATGGCGGAAGTCCTCATGAAACAACGTAACTCCTAATTCACCATGACACCCTTTTTAACCGGTCCTGTTCACCCGATCCCGATCCCGTTTAACGAAGACGAGTCTGTCGACTTCGTTTCATTGCGTTCCTATTGTGAGTATCTCATTGCAGGGGGCGCTGTGAACCTTCTCGTCACGGTCGGAACCAGCCGATTCAATCTCCTCAGTCGCGATGAGATGCGGCAGGTGAATGCCACCGTCGCAGAGGCAGGGCAGGGCAGGGGCAAAGTGATCGTATCGGGCCCCGGACCTAACACGGGCTCCACTCTGGAGAATATCGAGTTTGCGAAATCGGCGGCCGACTGCGGAGCTGATGCGATCATTGCGGTGTATCCGGAGCGCTGGTATGGCGACGATCCGCTCGTTGACTTCTTTCATCGGATTGCCGATGAATCGGTTCTGCCGGTCTGGGTTCACGTGGTGCCGATGCGGGACGGTTTCGGCGGAGTCCATGCCGTGAAAAAGTTCGAACTGCCCGCGCTGCGTCGTGTCGCCTCCCATGAGAATATTGTCGGGGTGAAGGAGGAGAACGGAGATCGTGAAATGTTTGAAGAGATCCTCGGAGCCTTGAAGGATGCGGTCGCGGTGATCGGCGCCGGGGGCGCGATGCGGCGCTTTATGAAGGATCATCCGCTTGGTTCCACCAACTATCTCGTCGGAATCGAGTCTCTCATCCCGGAACTCGGGACGAAGTATTTCGGTGCGATGATGAGCGGGGATCTTGATGCGGCTGAAGTCCTCGCGAAAACGCAGGAGGATCCCTTTTTTGAAACCGCGGTCCGCTACGGCTGGCATCGTTCGCTGAAAGAGTCACTCCATATCCTCGGACTGATGCCTCCGTACGAGCGTCGCCCCTTTACCCGGGTGGATGCAGCGGCTCAGGCGGATCTCAGAAACATCATCGAAACCATTGGATGGAAAACAGTATGAACTCATTCGAAACACGGTTCGATATCGGCAAACTGCCCTTCGGATTCAGAGGGGCGGCTCCGATACTGGTTGCGGAGACGGCGTGTGCTCATGACGGATCCGCTGATGAGGCAATCCGTCTTGTCGACGCTTCGGCGGCAGCGGGCGCCGACATGGTGCAGTTGCAGGTATTCAGGGCGGCGGAACAGGTGCCGCCCGGGCATAAACTTCGCGGACTGTTGGAGCGGATCGCTTTGTCGGATGCCGCATGGGCGCGGGTCTTTCAACATGCCGCCGGAAGCGGAAAAGAGGTCATGGCTTTTGTCTATGACGTCCCAAGTCTGGCCGTGGCTCTCGAGAACGGAGTCGTGGCACTGAAGTTGAACTCTGCGGACCTTCTCAATCGCTCGCTTCTCGCCGGATGTGCGAAGAGCGGAATACCGATCTTTCTCGGAACGGGTGCATCGACGATCGAGGAAATCGCCAAATCGCTGGCCTGCATTTCGGAAAATGGCGGAACCAAAATCATTCTGATGCACGGAGTGCAGGATTTTCCGACCGCCTTAAGTGATTCCAGGATTGACCGGATCCGCCTGCTGCGGGAAACGTTCGGTCTTCCCGTCGGATATGGTGATCACACCGATGCCACTCTGCCGATTTCGCGGGTCATTGACCTGATGGCTCTAGGTTTTGGAGCTCAAGTGCTCGAAAAACATATCACGATGAACCGCGCCGAAGGGAAGCCGGATCATCAGGCGGCGCTGGAACCGGACGAGTGGAAACTTTATGCCGAAACCGTTAGGACCGCTGCGACTGGTTTGTCTTCGTCCGCCCCGGTTGAACTGACCGAGGCAGACCGGCGATATCGCCGTTTTCAGAAGAAGTTTGCGGTGGCCTCCCGGGCGATCTCTGAAGGGGAAGCGGTCACCACAGATGAGGTTCGTTTCCTCCGACTCGAAGAGGACGGTGAGATTAGTGCGATTGATTTTTCGGGGCTGGGAAGTGTCGTCGCGAAACGCGATCTGGCTCCTTACGAAATGATCAGGAACGCCGACTTGCGACATACTCCAGCCGAATGACGATACGAGAGATAACCGAGATTCTGTTTCAGTTTGAAGAAACAAATCCCGTCTCCAGAGCGCGGTATCAAGGTGTCGCGGTCTGGCCGCTCCTGAGACTGCAATTTTTGCTGGCCTTGTCGAGAGAAGGTGAGGCGTCAGCTGATAAAGGCATTGCGGCCACGGGGGTATCGGACGCGCTCAAGGCAGCCCCTGAATCCCGCAGGGATGAACGAAAGAAGATCCGAAAGGAACGTCACATTCATGAGTGGATCGAGGCTAATTCGGAGAGAGGAATAGAAGGCGACGCCCTCTATTTTCTCCAATCTTCAAAGGTGTTAGAGGATGAGGAAGGACGTCCGTTTCATCGTTTCTTCGATTCGCTGATCGAGCTCACCGGAACGCGTGAATCGTCCCGGTTTCTCTATTGGGATGATAGCCGTGCGGCTTATGATCCCGGCGAGCTTGGATCTCCCGTAATTAACTTCGATCCAGTCCTGGGAAAGCTGAGAGGGCTGGCTCGTGACTCGGTCCGGGCTGGCAGCGCGGTTTCTGATTTCGGGCCAGTCATGGATCTATGTCGGAAGTGGAACCTCGAACATCCTTCGTGTGCGGTTGATGAGCATCGCCTTCATGAAGAATGTGAAACGACTATAAAGTTGGCTGAGGTGTTGGTGGAGGTTCTCGAAGTGAGGCCGCGGGTTGTGTTTTTAACCTGCTTCTACTGTGTTCCTGCCTTTGCCTTAGCTCTTGCGTGCCGCCGTCTTAAAATACCCTGCGTTGAAATGCAGCACGGTCAACAAGGGGACTGGCACTCAATGTACACGCACTGGAGTTCGGACTGGATCGAAGGGGCGGACGACGACATACATATAGTGCCGAGTCACTTCTGGGCTTGGAGTGAGACAGCCCGAAAACGTATGGCGAAATGGTGGTCGCCGGCGATTACGGAACTCATTGTTGGCGGAAATCCGTGGTTAATTTACCGAACGAGAACGGTAAATCGGGCAAAATTCAAACCCGCAGTCTCGGCGAACAGTCACCGCCGTCGAATTTGTTTGATCTCGATGCAGTATTCAACTTTGCCGTCGTTTCTCTGGGAAACAATACTTCAGCGGGGTGACATCCGTTGGTGGTTTCGAATGCATCCGCGCTTTCTTGATGAGAAGGATGAGTTTGTGCGGCAGTGTTGTGAGCGGCTCGGGGATTCGGTGGACTGGGAAGTCGAGGCTCCCACTGCGACCGATCTTTACGAGATATTCTCGAAAGTGGACATCCATCTCACGGGCTGGTCCACCACTGCTCATGAGGCGCTCTTTTTTCAGGTTCCGACAATTCTGACCCATGAAAATGGGAGGGACGCGATGGGCTCCTATATCGAGGACGGCGTCTTTGCCTATGCTGACACTTCGGAAACACTTTCGGCGCGGCTCGATGAGTTCCCTCTCGCTTCAAAATCCATTTCTGAATTGGTTGTCGGCGAAGACACTCTTCGAGAGAAATTTGGCAACTTTCATCACTAATCTCGAGTGGAAGTAACGGATCGAAGTTACCCGGTGAAATGGCGGGGCATCTTGACGAATTCCCGTAAACCAGTTTTTTATCAATGTCTGGAGATTCCACCCCTCCCGTCCTCGTGACGATGTTCAACCGCCCCGATCACGCGGCGCGGGTCATTGCGGAAATTGGGCGGGTTAAACCGAAGCAGGTTTTTCTAGCGGTCGACGGTCCGAGGCCCGATGTCGCCACGGACCGCGCCGGGGTGGAGGGATGTCGGGCGCTTGTTTCAATGATCGACTGGGACTGTGAAGTGTTCACGCGTTTCCGGGAGGCGAACCTGGGTTGCCGCGAGGGAATGATCGACGGGGTGAGCTGGTTCTTCGATCACGTGGAGAGCGGGGTGGTCCTGGAAGATGATTGCCTCCCGCACGAGAGCTTTTTTACCTATGCGTCTGCGGTCTTTGATGCTTTCGGAGACGATCCCCGTTTCAAGCAGTTGTCAGGATACGGTCATGTGGTGAATCCGTCGGGCAGTGTCTATTTCCTGCCGCTGACGAGTTCGTGGGGCTGGGGGACGACCCGAAAGGTGTGGCGGGAGTTTGTCGGTCAGCGCGAGGGGCTCGTCGCGGACTTCGAGTCGCATCCGGAACTTCACGGCCGCTTCGATCTCGACGATGCCTATCCTTACTCAAAAATGTTCCTGCGAAACAGGAAGGGAAAGGTGAGTTCCTGGGCGATCCTTTTTCACTGGTTTGTTTTCCGCGCGGAAGGACTTGTGGCTTATCCGCCGCAGAGCCTCATCCGCAACTTCGGCTTCGACGGGTCGGGCACTCACGGGAACGCCCGTTCCGACAACGAGACAGACTGGTGGCCCGCAGGAAAGCCGGCGATTCGGATTCCGACGACCATCGCCCCTGATGAGCCCCTCTTAGCGGAAGTCCGCGAGAGCCTGAGACGGAAGGAGGGAAAAGTGACAAAAGCTAGGAATATCAAGCCAGTGAAGAGTTCCTTGGTTGATCAGATTCTGAAACGTCTCGTGAAGCGCGGGCTTCGCCTCGTCGCGGACGAAGAGAAGAACCGGGCCCGAGCCAGGAACAAAAATGACGGAGCTGGGAAGAAGAAAGAAAAGAGCAGGATACCCAAAGGCGTTCGTCTCTCGGACTCCGCCGTGATCCACGAGAGCGCCGTCTTCCGCCATTTGAGCAAAGCGCCCGATGCGATTCGTCTCGGGGACTTCACCCATCTCCGCGGAGAACTGCTCACCTACTGGAACGGAGGTGAGATCGTGATCGGCTCGAACTGCTACATCGGGGAAGGGACTCGCATCTGGTCCCAGGCTTCGATCCGGATCGGCAATGATGTCCTCATCTCCCATCTTGTCGATATTCACGATACGGACGGTCACCCGGTCGATGCGGAGGATCGTGTCCTCGACGGACGTTCCATCCTGCAAGGGAAGGGCTACCTGACTCCGACCAGGACCGCCAGTGCTCCCATCGTGATCGGAGACAAGGTCTGGATCGGATTCAAGGCATCGATTTTGAAAGGAGTCCGGATAGGCGAAGGCGCCATCGTCGCGGCCGGTGCCGTGGTGACTCGCGATGTCCCGCCCTTCACGGTGGTGGCAGGCAACCCGGCCGTTTCCATTCGCGAACTCGCGAAACATGATGATCAGAAATCTCTTTAAGAACCGCGGGAAAGCCGTGAACAAGCGACGTGGTCCAAAAGCTGCGAAGGCCTCAAAAACTGCAAAAGTCGAGGAACTGGTCGCACGCTACCTCGAGGGCGGAAAAGTCCCGTGGTCGCCTGGCTATCGAGAGTATCGGTGGCAGGTCATCTCTGCAACGCTGGCGGATCCGGCGGTTTGCCGGGCTTTTGCCTCAGAGCCGCTTCCGACGGGATACGGGCTCGGGATCGACGAGCGGGTCGTTGAATATCCCTGGGTGTTCCCGCTGCTTCTCGACGGCTCGGGGCCGATTCTCGATGGCGGATCCGTGCTGAATTTTGAACCCATCGTAAAACATGCCCTCGTCGATCCGTCGAGACTTACGATAGCGGGACTGGCTGTTGAGAAGCAGTGCTACTACCCCGAGGGCGCGTCCTACCAACTCTGCGACTTGCGTAACCTGCCCTTCCGGGACGACTGGTTCGAGGTGAGCCTCTGTATCTCCACTCTCGAGCATATCGGGATGAACAACGAGATCTACGGGCATGAGGATGAGACTGCGACGAGAACGGGAACTGCGAAAGGCGGTTACCTCGAGGCGGTAAAGGAACTTGTCAGGGTGACTCGTCCGGACGGCACGATCGCCATCACGGTTCCGGTCGGGAAGTATGAGAATCACGGATTTTTCCAGCAGTTCGACCGCTCCATGATTGACTCTCTCCTCTCCGCCCTGAGCGAGTTCGGGAACGTTTCGGAGCGATACTTCCGCTATCGGTCCGAAGGATGGATCGCTGCCGACTGGAGCGACTGCGAAGATTCATACAGCCATAACCCGCAGACCGGCAATGGCGCCGGGGACGACGGTGCCGCTCATTGCCGAGCCGTGGGATGTTTTCTGGCGAAAGGACGATGATCACCTGGGAAGAAGCAGTCGAAAAATTACGCCGGGATCCTGAGCAGCAGGAACTCGTGCGCGCCTGCTACTACGATGACCCACTTTCCGGCGCGGCGGAGCGATTCGCGGCGAGCGAGGAGTGGGCGGCGGTGCGGGACTTGCTGCCGACTCCCGGAAAGGTCCTCGAGATCGGCGCCGGTCGCGGGATCTCCTCGTGTGCCTTCGCCAAGGCGGGCTGGGAAGTGACCGCGCTGGAGCCCGATGCGAGTGATGTCGTGGGCGCTGGTGCGATCCGCTCACTCGCGAAGGAATCGGGTGTCGCCATCGAGGTGGTGGAGAACTGGGGGGAATCGCTCCCTTTTACCGACAAGACCTTTGATCTCGTCTACGGACGTGCCGTCTTTCACCATGCCCGCGATCTCGATGCCTTCTGCACCGAAGCCTGCCGCGTCCTGAAACCGGGTGGGGAAGTGCTCCTGACCCGTGAGCATGTTCTTTCGAAAGAGGAGGACCTCGATCAGTTTCTGAATGCTCATCCCCTCCATCGACTCTACGGAGGTGAGGCCGCCTACCCCCTGCTTCGTTACACGGGCGCACTCGAGTCGGCCGGACTTACGGTGTCACGGGTGATCGGACCGAAGTCCAGTCCCATCAACTATTTTCCGGAGAGGGTGGCCCACATCACTGCCGCCCTCCTGGCGCGTCGGCGCAAGCGGGTCGGTTGGTTCCGCGATCTCTTAGCGGGGCGTTCGTCCGCTGCTCTCACTGTGGAAGCGCAGCTTTGGGAGGCAAAAATGAAGGTGCCGGGGCGACTTTATTCTTTTCTCGCAGAGCGGATTTAAGAAGCATGAAGCGGATCATGATCACCGGTGTGACCGGCTTCATTGGACGAGCCCTCGCGGGCGAAGCGGTCGCCAGAGGCTGTGCCGTCTTCGGGATAGGTTCTGATTCCGGTGCGGGTAAGATGCCTGCCGGTCTCGCGAATGAGGCCGCGTTGCGGCTCCCCGATGCAGAACTAGTACGGCTCGTCGGTGAATTTCAGCCGGAGATACTCTTTCATTGCGCAGGGAGCGCCCTCCCCGCGAAGTCCCTCAAGCTACCGGATGACGACTTCCATTCGTCCGTGCCGGTCGTGCAGGGAGTCCTCGAGGCAATAAGGCTGAGTGCTCCCGCGGCGCACCTCGTGTGTCTTTCCAGCGCCGCAGTCTATGGGGACCCTGTGACGCTGCCGGTGAGTGAAGATGCCCGACCCTCTCCTCTCTCGCCCTACGGTTTCCACAAGTGGATGGGGGAACTGCTCTGTCAGGAATATGCAGTGGTCTACGGGATTCGATCGACCAGTGCGAGGATCTTTTCAGCGTACGGTCCGGGTTTGCAAAAACAGCTTCTCTGGGATGCCATCGGCAAGTTAAAGGGGCGGGACGAGGCGGTCTTTCTTGGCAGCGGGGAGGAGACTCGCGACTTCATCTTTATCAAGGACCTCGTCAACGCCCTCTTCTGCCTGGCAGACAAGTCGTCCTCCGGTCACGATGTCGTCAATGTCGCGACCGGCATCGAAGTGCGGATCGCAGATGTCGTGGCGACGGTCGCCCGTCACCTCGGGGTGGACTCTTCACGCTGGAGTTTTTCAGGAGAAGTGACACAGGGCATTCCCTCGCACTGGCGGGCCGACATCTCGCGGCTGCGCGCATGCGGCTTTGAACCGCAGTGTTCCTTTGATGAAGGCGTCCGCCTTACCGTCACCTCGGCACCGGTTCATGGATAACTAGTCCATTCTATATTCATGTTATTCTCTGAAGATCCACGAATCATCTTCATTCACATGTATAAAAACGCGGGAACCAGCGTTCGCCGCGCCTTTCTCAAAGCGGGGCTGCAGGATGACGCGGGAGCGCGGGGATTGACCAGCCATGCCACGGCGAGCGAGGTCATCCGCGGCATCGGTCCGGCTGCGTTCAGCGCCTACCTCTCCTTCGTGGTGGTGCGCAATCCCCGGGACTGGCAGGTCTCGCTCTGCCGCTATGCGCTCGGGAAGCCGAATCACCATCAGCATGAGATGGTGAAAGAAATGGGCTCGTTCAAGGTATATCTCGATTGGCGATGCCGCGACGAAGTCAGGCTGCAGAAAGGTTTTGTCGCGGATGCTGGCGGGGCGATCCTCGTCAACCGGATCATTCGTTTTGAGAACCTCGCCGACGATTTTAACGCGATCTGCCGCGATCTTGGTATTATTGCCTCCCTCCCGCATCTCAATGCCTCAAATCGGAGCCACTGGCAGGACTGCTACGACGAGCGGACCTTCGCTCTCGTAGAGAAAACCTTCGCCGACGACATTGAGCTTTTCGGTTACGACGATTGCCGTCTCGCTTGAAACGCAGGCGGATGCTTCCATTTTCAAACCCTTTTCCCGTGAAAAAACTGACTATTCTGATCCGACCGACCCCCGATGATGGCTGGGTCGGCGGAGCGATCTATTTCCGGAATCTGATCAACTCGATCGACCTGGCGGCGAGTGAAAGCGGCGACGAGGTGGAGATCGTCATCGTCTACGAGGACCGTGCGCATTTGCCATCGGTTGATCGCTTGCTCCCCGAAAAGCTGAAGCGCGTCTTTTTCTCCGACTACGAGGACATCGAGCTGACGCCCGAAGACCGTCAGAAAATCCAGCAACTGCCACAGGGAATCGAGCGGCGTCATTACCGCCACGCGGTGCAATACGCGGATCTCGTGAAGGCAACGGGTGGCGACCTGATTTTCCCCTATTTCCCGAACGGTGCCTACCGCCCGCCGTGCTCGGTGCTCTCGTGGATCCCGGATCTACAGCATGTCGGCCTGCCGGAATTCTTCAGTGAAGAAGAGATCAAGACCCGCGACCGCAAGTATCAGAACGCGGCGACCTTCTCCGACGCGGTGATCCTCAGCAGCGAGAGTGCCCGGGAGGATTTCACGGGACGCTTCGGCGGTGGGGGCGCCCGGATCGACATCCTGCGATTCTACACCCTCCCGGATGCCGCGTGGTATGAGCCCGATTTCAACGCGGTTCGCGAACGATTCGGCATTGCTGAGGATTACTTCATGGTCTGCAATCAGTTCTGGGCGCACAAAAATCACCTCGCGGTGGTCGAGGCGTTGAAGCTGCTGAAGGCACGGGGGCAGGAGCCCATGGTCGTATTCACCGGCGGAGTTTCCGATCACAGGCGGCCGGGAGTCATTGATGGAGTCCTCCAGAGCCTTTGCGAAGCAGGCCTCTGGTCGCAAGTGCGAATCCTCGGACAACTCTCCCGTCTCGATCAGATCCAGTTGCTCCGCGGTGCCCGTGCTATCGCCCAGCCCTCGCTCTTTGAAGGCTGGAGCACGGTTCTCGAGGACTGTCGCACTCTCGGGCAGGATCTCATCGCAAGTCGTCTCAGGGTTCATCTTGAACAGGATATCCCCGGAGCCCGTTACTTTGATCCGCACGATCCGGCCGAGCTAGCCGCCCACCTCTCTGACACCATGTCTGTCCTGCGCCCGTATTCAGCCGAACGCGAGGAGACCTCCCGCCGTGCCGCGGAAGGTCGGGCGAGAGAGTGCGGTCGCACCTTTCTCCGCCTTGCCGGGGAATTTTGCGGGGAGAGGCAATGATCAGTCGACATCACGCGGGGATGAGGCAACAGACTTTGCCGTGACCTGCCCGTTGCCGCGAGAGCCTTTATGAAAGTTTCCATCGTAATCCCCACCTATAATTGCGCCGAACTCGTCGGGACGACGCTGCGAGCCATCCAGCAGGGCGGGCACGATGATCTCGAGGTGATCCTGATGGACGGGGGCAGCAAAGACGAAATCGCCGACGTCGTCGCCTCTTTCGGTGATCTTGTTTCCGTCTTTGTCAGTGAACCCGACGGCGGTCAGTACGACGCCATTAACAAGGGAATGAGCAGGGCCACCGGGGAGATCCTTTGCTGGATCAACGGAGGCGATTTCTTCATGCCGGGGGCGATTGAGAACGCAGTTTCCGTGTTTGAAGCCAGTCCGGCCGCCGAGTGGATCACCGGCCGGCCCTGCGTTGCTGAAGGGGTTGCCTTGCGGCGTCAGGGCAATCACGAAGTCGTGGTCTCAGACCTCGAGATCCGATACGGGCTCTGCTGTGGCGGTGCCACCGGGTTTCTGCAACAAGAGGGTATGTTCTGGCGTCGGACCCTCTGGGAAAAGGCCGGAGCTCTTGACACCCGTTACCGTCTCGCCGCCGACTACGAACTTTGGATCCGCTTCGCGCGGGAAACCGGCCTCGTCAGGCTCACTGTTCCACTGGCCGCCTTTTCCTATCACGAAACGAATCGTTCCATCGTTGAGCGTGAGGCCTATCTCGCGGATGTGAACGCGGTCCTCGAGGGATTCAGCGATAAGGAAAAGCGCATCCGGAAATGGCTCGCGATCTTCCCCTGGGCGATGCGGGTGATCCGCAAGGTGCCGATCATCAAAGAGCTCTTCCGCTTCGTCCTGCAAAAGGTCTCCCCCCTCTGCGTCGTCGTGGTTTCCTGGAGAAAAGTGAAGTCAGGCGGATTCAAGATGGGAATCGCGCGGCGCGTTTCGTGGATACGATAATTTTAATTAGAACCTCATAAGACCATGCTAGTCAGTCATCGTAACAAATTCATCTACACCAAGACCGCCAAGACGGCCGGCACCTCGGTGGAATCCTACTTCGAGCAGTTCTGTATGCCAGAAGGCGAGTGGACTCCCGAGCACAACCGTGACATCCATGTATCCGAAGCAGGCATCATCGGCTATCGCGGAGCGAACCGTCCCAAGGGCACGGAGTGGTTCAATCACATGTCCGCGAAGCGCATCAAGGCGCAGATCGGTGACGAGATCTGGAACAGCTACCTGAAGTTCTGCGTGGTGCGCGACCCGTTTGACAAGGCGGTCTCGGCATTCTATCACTTTTACAAGTCCCGTGAGGCCACGGGGACGAAGCCGGAGTACAAGTCGTGGAAGCAGAAAATCAAAGGGTTCTTCCGTCCCGAGCCGAAGTTCAATTCGATCAGCGACGAGTTCGAGCATTGGCTCAAGAGCGGCGCGATGGTTCTCGACCGCGACAAGTACATGATCGACGACAGCTTCTGTCTCGACGAAGTGATACGCTACGAAAACCTCCAGGACGACATGCGCATGATCTGTGAAAAGATCGGTGTCGAATTCGATCCGGCGCAGTTGCCCCAGTTCAAGGCGGGAATCCGTGACGACAAGGTGGGGCTTTCCGAGATCTACACGCCGAAGGGGATCAAGATCATCTCGGATCTCTACGATTACGAGCTGGAGCGTTTCGGCTACAAGGCTCCGGTGCTGAAGTAAGGTTCTTCACGATGAGTGGAATATTTGGAAATCGCCTCGGCCGCCTGCTCCGCAAGCTTAAGCATAAGATCAGTCCCCCCGACGGGCCGCGCGGCTACGAGCGTCGGCTCCATCGCGAGCTCACGAGGGTGGCGCGAACCTTTGAGGGATCGGGGAAGCCGGTCCTGATTCACACTTATGGCAAGGTGGGATCGACCGCGATCCACACTTCGATCAGCAAGCTGCCGGGTTTCGGATCCTTCCAGACACATTTCATATCCGAAGAAGGTGTCGCCGACGCACGTCGCATCCATCAGGAGCACGATCGCGACCCCATCCATCTCAAGCTCGGTGAGGCGCTTCGCGCGGCATTGAAGGCGCATCCGGCGAAAACCGTGAGGGTCATCACCCTCGTTCGTGATCCGGTCGCACGGGCCGTCTCGGATTTGTTTGAGAACCCGACCTTGCTCGTCGCGGACGGCGATATCCGCCACATGCCCTTGGAGCGGGTCGTCGAGATCGCTGCCGAGCAGGTCATCAACAGCCTCGATTACACCGAGAAGTGGTTCGACCGCGAATTGAGCGGGGTCCTCGGGTTCGACTTTTTCGCCCGGGATTTTGATCAGGAACAGGGTTTCGAGATCATTCGCGAAGGCCGCTTCGAACTGCTCGCGGGTAAGCTGGAGTTGCTCTCCAACAACGGGGCGGGTTTCCTCGGTCGATTCCTCGATCTGGGTGAAGACCTTGCCATCCCGCACTCGCGGGCGCGCTCGGCAACGGGTGAGGCATCCCTTTACGATCAGGTGCGGAGGAATCTGCGGCTTCCTGCCGCAGTCCTCAATCAGGTCTATGGCAGCCGCTTCTGTCGTCATTTTTATACCCCTGCGGAGCTGGATGGTTTCCGCAAGTTGTGGGTCCAGCCCTGAGTTTTGCTCATGAGTGTCAAAGGCTTCCTCCGATACATCAAGCGGGCCGTGCTGCGCCGTGCGGAGCGGAGCCGTATCCTCATCGATCCGGGAGGGAAGAACGTCGCCGTCGCAAATTACAAATGCGGTTTCACTTCGATGAACCGCTGCCTGCCGCAGTGGGACAAGTGCATTGATGACGGGCAGCATCTGCGGCGCTATCTTGACACTCACCGTGATCTAATCGTTCATATGATCGTGCGGGATCCGGTGGTGCGATTCCAGTCCTTTGTTCACGGTTGGTTCATCGACAAGGGCCCGGTTTTTTTTGAGCGACGGCAGCAGCGCGAGATGTCGAATTTCGCTTACGACAATCTCACGAAGCTGGGCGGCCCCGAGGCGGCACAAAAAGTGGAGGACCTCGTTGAGGCCTCTGACCTCGACGGGCTCTATCATTTCCTCACTCATGACTTCCCCCTCGACCGCTACATTGGTCTCAACGAGCACACCGTGCAGCAGTCGCGCCTCATCACGGCGGGCGGCGACTTCATTCCAGTGCATTACTTTTACGACCTCGACTCTCCCGACGCGATGGGCGACTTCTCGAAGCGGCTCGGCGTAAAGTTCCCGGTCTCGAATCAGAGCAGTCGGACGCGTCACGAGGTTTCCCCGGCGGCGAGGGCCAAGCTCGAGACGATCTATGCCGATGACTATAGGCTCCTCGCGGGGATCTTTCAGCGGAGCAGCAATCCATGAAAATCCACGTCGTTGTTCCCACCTTTCGGGAGAGCGACCTTGTCCCGGCCTTTCTTGAGAGCTGGGCGGGCCTCGTGGATCACGAGGTCGAGATCTATCTTGTGAACGGCAATCCGGGAGACGACACCAGTCAGCTCGTCAGCGCATGGTCCGGCCGGTGCCGTGTCCGTGAAATTCAGGGAAGCCCCGATCTGTTTTGGACGGGGCTTGTTTGTTTGGGGCTCCGGGCGGCGGCGGCATCAGCAAAGGAGGACGAGGCGTTTGTCCTGACCAACATCGACGTCAAGTTCGAGGGCGATCCCGTGAGTGCGATGCTCCGGCAAGCTGGCGGCTTGAGAAACCGGCAGATCACCCTGCCCGTCATCGGGGCGGGTGGGCGGGTTCTCTCCGCCGGGGTGCAGGTGAGGTCGTGGGCTCTCTCGCTCAATCGCCATCTCTACGACGGGATCCCGCAGGCCGATCTGCCGGCGGACGAGCTGATCGAGGTCACCTATCTGCCGACGCGGCTCGTCCTCATCCCGGCAAAGGCGCTCCTCGAGGGGCATTTTCCCGACGAGGTGCATCTGCCGCACTACTGCGCCGACTACGAATACACCAACCGGCTCCGCCTCCACGGGTATCGTCCCTGTGTCGTGACCGGTCCCGTCGCGCAGATCGCACAGGACAACACCGGCTTCGACACCTATCTCCTCCGCACGACTTTCCTCTCCCGGCTCGCGCGGATTGCGGACATCAAGTGCGCCTACAATTTCCGCTACCGTTTCCACTTCGTCCGCCTCACCTATCCGGGGTTCGCGGTGGTCCCCGGAATGATCACCCATTTCGCGAAGATCTTTCTCGAGATCGCCTTCGGCGGAAAGCAGATTGATCGTCTCCGGAGCCGTTGAGTTTTCCCCATGTCGTCTTCGTCGCCCGCGGTCTCCATCATCGTTCCCTGTTACAACAGCGGGAGGTTCATTCGCGCCACCCTCGAGGCGGTCCGGGCGCAGACTTTCACGGACTGGGAGTGCATCGTGATCGACGATGCCTCGGGCGATGACAGTGCCGCGATCGTCGCCGCGATGGCCGCGGAAGATCCCCGTATCGTTCCCGTGCGGCTCGAGAAAAATCTCGGCGCGGCGGGGGCGCGCAATGCGGGACTCGAGCGGGTGCGGGGAGACTACATCGCCTTTCTCGATTCGGATGATTACTGGGTGCCGGAAAAGCTAAAGCGCCAGGTCGCTCACGCCCGTGAGACCGGCGCCGCGATGGTGCATTCGTCCTATCGTTTCGTTGATGAGTCAGGACAATTTCTCCCCGGCGGCGTCAAGGCCTCGGATCGCGTTGACCTGCGCTCCTACATGCGCAACACCGAGATCGGGATGTCGACCAGTCTCATCGACCGGGAGCAGATCGGCGCCATTAGCTTCAAAAACATCCGGCTCTGTCAGGACACGGATCTTTGGCTCACCCTCCTCGACCGCGGTTTCCTCTCGCGGGGGATGGAAGAGGTGTTTGTCCACTACCGCATCCGCGAGGGCCAGATCAGCGGATCAAAGATCGGGATGGCCAGGCAAGTCTTCCGCCTCTATCTCGGAATCGAACAAGTCGCCTTTCCCGGCCGGATTTTCTATTTCTTCTGCTACGCCGCCAACGGTGTCCTGAAGCGACTCAAGACCCCCACCTGATTGTGAAAATCGTCGTCACAGGAGCCGGTGGGTTTGCCGGGAGGCACCTCGTCGCGGCGTTGCGCGGGGCGGGGCACGAGGTCTCCCCGTGGGTGCGTCGTGAGACTCCCGGTGCCGTCGTCGTCGATCTGCTTCGCGTCGTTCCCGCGATGCTCGAGGGCGTCGATGCCGTCGTCCACTCCGCCGGGGTCGCCCATCTCAGGGCGCGAAAGGGCGAAGATCTCACCGCTCTTTTTCACGAGGGCAATACTCTCACCACGACCGCCCTCGCGGCTGCCGTGGCCGCCTCGGGAGTAACCGCGCTGATTCATCTCAGCAGCATCGCCGCCGCCGGATACACTGAATACGCGACCGGTGCCGGACTCGCCGAAGATCAGGCGATCGCCCCGAGCGGTCCCTACGGAGAGTCCAAGCTCCTCGCCGAGGCTCCCGTCGAGGCCCTGCGCGACGTGGGAAAGTTTGGGGTGAATCTCCGCCCGCCGCTCCTCTACGGGGCCGGAGCCCGCGGGAACTGGCCGAAGTTACTCCAGCTCGCCCGCAGTCCTCTCCCGCTGCCCTTCGGCTCGGTTCGGAACCGTCGTTCCTTCCTCGGGATGGGAAATCTCGCGGATCTCATTCTCACGATCCTCTCCCGGGACCTCAAGTCTGACCTGAGTGGCACCTACCACGTCGCGGATACGGAAGTCGTTTCCCTGCGCGAGGTCGTCACGACCCTACGCTCGGCTCTCGGGAAAAAGCGCGGGCTGCTCCCTTTTCCTCCCGCTTTGATGAAAACGCTCTTGAAAGCGGCGGGTCGGGGCAGCATGGGTGACGGCCTCTTCGGCGATCTCGTCGTCGATTCTTCCCGTGTGCGCGAGGCTTTCGCGTGGTCACCGCCCGTGGCGACACTCGACGGGATGCGGCGATCGGTGGAGAGAGAAATCCCATGAAGTCCCTTTTTGATCGCCTTTCCGCTGCGTTCGGTCTGCTCCTGACCGCGCCGGTCATTCTCGTCCTGATACCGTTGATCCGATTCACATCTCCGGGTCCGGCCATCTTTGCGCAGCGGCGAATCGGTCTGAAAGGGCGCGAGTTCACCTGCTACAAGCTCCGCACGATGGCCGCGAACACGCGTCAGGCGGCCACGCACGAGATCAGCGCGGCCTCCGTCACGGGGATTGGTCGCGTTCTGCGAAAAACGAAGCTCGATGAGCTGCCGCAGCTCTACAATGTCCTCGTCGGCGAGATGAGCCTCGTCGGACCGCGCCCGTGTCTGCCCGTGCAGGAGGAGCTGATCCGCGAACGGGAGGCGCGCGGCGTTCTCGAGATCCTCCCCGGCATCACCGGCCTCGGGCAGGTCCGGGGAATCGATATGTCTGACCCCGTCCGCCTCGCCGAGTGCGACGCCGAGTACCTCGCGAAGCGATCTTTCGGGTATGACATCCGGCTGCTATGGTACACATTGCTGGGGGCTGGAAGGGAAGACCGGGTAAAACCGGCCTGATTCGGGGTCTCACCCCGGCGAACCTGACAGAAAAATGGTGGAAAGTCCCGGCTTGTGGCGGGACTTTTTTGTTTTTAGGGTCATCCTCGTGAGGGCCTGAGAGAGAATGAGCGCGGCATACCGATATTTTGAGGAGAGCATCGTCCTGCGACGCGTCCTGGCCTTTGTTTTTCACCTTGCCGGCATCCTTGGAGCCTATTTCTGCGCCTTTCAGCTCCGCTTTGATTTCGATGTCGCGGACTGGCGCTGGGCCATCTTTCGCCAGACGCTGCCCTGGGTGATCCTCGCCTACGTCGCCTGCATTCTCATCTTCCGCCTCTATCAGGGGCTCTGGCGCTTTTTCACCCTGCGGGACTGCCTCATCACGACGGTGGCCTTCGGCGTCGGGACGGGATTGGCGGCGACTTCGATCTATTTGGTGAGAGGAAACTCCTTCGAGCTCTATCCGCGATCGGTTCTCGTCGTCACCTTTCTGCTGCTGTTGCTCTGGGAAATCGGAGGCCGCGGCCTGGTGCGGCTTTCCCGCGAGACCTCGCAGAACCGGCGCTCGCGCAAGTTCACGACGAAGAGACTGCTCCTCATCGGTGATCCCGAAGAGGCCGACGCCCTCCTCCGCGGGATGCAAAAGCACGCCTCCGAGCTCGGCCGGGTCGTCGGGCTCGTCTCGGATGACCGGCAGCACCACGGCTCGCAGCTCCGGGGGGTGCGGATCTATTCGGGGGTGGACAATGTCGGTGAACTTGTCGACCGGCTCAATGTCTCGACGCTCCTCTTTCTGCCGCCCTTCACCGGCCCGGCCCGCATTCGCAGCGTCATCGACGACCTCTCTGATCGGCAGCTCGCCTGCGACTACCGCGTCATCCCCTCGATCGACGAACTCGCCTCGGGCAAGCTGAGCGTGAGCGGGATTCGCAAGGTGGCGATCGAGGATCTGCTCCAGCGTGTTCCCTACGAGATCGCCTCGGATCTCCTCTCGAAGACGCTCGGCGGAAAGAAGATCCTCGTCTCGGGCGCTGGCGGCAGCATTGGGTCGGAGATCTGCCGGCAACTCCTGCGCTACCAGCCCGCGACGATCGTTCTTTACGAGATCAGCGAGTTCCACCTTTTCAAAATCGAGCGCGAGATCGCCGATGAGGCAAAGGCGAAAGGGGTCCGCGTCATCGCCTGTGCCGGTGACGTCCGGCGCGGCGAGCAGCTGCGGGCCGCGATCCGGGCGGCGGATGGTGTCGATCTTTTTTACCACGCGGCAGCCTACAAGCACGTCGATCTGATGGAGCGCAATCCGGTGCCCTGCTTCCAGAACAATGTGGTGGGCACCCAGATCGCGGTGAGCATCGCCGAGGAGGAAGGGGTGCGGGACTTTGTCCTCATCTCCACGGATAAAGCGGTGCGTCCCACCAGCCTCATGGGCGCGAGCAAGCGCCTCGCCGAGCGCCTCGTCATCGAGAGGCCGGAGAAAGGAACCTGCTGCAAAGCGGTGCGCTTCGGCAACGTCCTCGGGAGCAATGGCAGCGTCGTCCCCATCTTTCGTGAGCAGATCGAGCGGGGTGGTCCGGTCACGGTCACGAGCGCGGAAGTGACCCGCTTTTTCATGACTATCCCCGAGGCCGTCGAACTTGTCCTCGCGGCCGGCGCGATCCCCGAAGACAGGCGTATCTTCGTGCTCGAAATGGGCGAGGCGGTGAAGATCGATGACATGGCACGCCGCATGATCGAGCTCTCCGGTTTCGTGCCCGATGTCGACATCCCCATCATCTACACCGGCCTCAAGCCCGGGGAGAAAGAATACGAGGAGCTCCTCACCGACGACGAGAATGTCGTCCGCACCGACATGGACCGCATCTGGGTCGTGAAGAAAAACACCAGCGAGGATGCCGAGTCTGTCGATCTCGGCAAGGTGCTCGAGATGATCGATGACGGCGACGGCCAGGCGCTCCGCGAGTATGCCCACCGTCTCATCCGCGGCTCTTTGCTACTCGAGGTCCGCCCCGTCGTCTGACGCCGGACTTCGCCACCGAATCTCCCATGTCCGCTCTCCCCGCCATGCGTTTCAAGGAATGGTTCTCCGCTGCGAGCCTTTTTGCGGCCGGTCTCTTCTGCCTTTTCCTCGGGATGTTTTTCGGGACGAAGTTCATAGCCGTCGGGCAGGTCATCATCATTATCAGCCTCGTGATGGCTTTTGTCGAAGGCGGGCGGCGCACTTTGCACTGGCGCGAGCTGGGCTCCAGTGCCCGCTGGCTCGCCTTTTACCTCCTTGCTTCGGTTGTTTCGATCCTCGCCAATCTGCCCGACATCGCCGACCCGCTCGAGCATCTCGGAAAGCTCCGTTATTTCGTGATGGTCCTGCTCGTTCTCATGATCCCCGGACTGGTGCGGGGCAATCTCGAGGTAAAATGGCGACGCGATTCCCTCGTCCTCGCATGGCTCGTCCCGCTCATCCTCGCGGTCATCGTCGGCATGATCGCCTGGGCGACCGGTGTGCATCCCTTCCTCGGGCAGGACGCCGTCAATGTTCGCCGGCTCTCCGGTTTCTACGGGCAAGTCATGACCTTTGCGAACGTGCTCCAGTTTTCCGTCGTGGCGCTGGCCGTCTTCTTCCTCTCACCGAAGCTCTGGGGAAAAATCACCCGCGTTCCTTATTGGGCTCTGATCCTGGCGCTCCTCCTCGCCGGGGCGGGCCTCTACCTGACCTACACGCGCGGGGCGATGCTGGGGGTGATCACCGGATTCACGATCTACGCAGTGATGCGCTCGTACAAACTCTTTCTCCTCGTGGTCCTCATCGGGATCGTCGGGGCGGTCTTCGCCTACTACGACGGCGCCCGATATCTCGAGGCGAAATCAACGATCCGGGTGAACCAGTGGCGTGCCGCCGCGCTGAGTGTTGTCGAGCGCCCCGTCTTCGGTTGGGGCTACCGGAATTTCGAGCTGCACTCGGCGGAGTTGAAGGAGCGCTACGGATTTGAAAAAGATCTCGTCAGAATACTAGGGAAAAAACCGCGGTTGATCTATTTCAAAAGTCACGCCCACAACAACATCCTCGAGTCCTTCGCCTCCATCGGAGTCTTTGGCGGCATCGCCTTCCTCGGCTTTTCTTATGCCTGGGTACGGGAAATGCGGCGTAGTCGTTATGCCCTGCTTTTTGTGCCACTCATCGGAGCCTTCTTTGTCGCAGGGCTTTTCGAGAACACCTTCTACGACTCGGAGGTGCTGAACTGTATCCTCCTCATCTACCTGATGTCCCAGTGGGCCCGCTCCCGTGAAAAGAGAGAAGGTGTTGCCGAGGGCGTTGCCGAGGGCGTTGCCGAGGGCAACAGGGTTGACTCGCTGACCTGACAGGGTCCGGGCCCTGCCTCACTCTGCCGCTTTGGGGACAGCGGGGGAGGGTTTGATGATGACATTGACCTGCCTCTCGGACTTGAGGAACTCGGTCGCGAGGGCGTTGACCTCATCGACGGTGATGTTCTGATAGTCGTCGACGAAGCTGCGGGACCAGTCGAGGCGCGCGGGATACTCCTGCGAAGACTCCATCACGCTGCTCATCCAGTAGCGATTCGTCCGGCGCATTTCCACGATCGAGGTGACCTGGGGTTTCTTGGCCCGCTCGAGTTCGTCTGCGGTGATGCTGTTGCCCGTGGCGAGATCTTTCGCGATCTCGGTGACGACTTCGGTGACGGGTCCGGCCTGGGCGGGATCGATCGTGACCGAGGCGAAGAGGTAGCCGTAGTCGGTCCATGTATCGCTCGGCAGATTGTGGGCGAAGGGGCTGTAGGCGTCGCCCAGCTCTTCGCGGATCTTCACGCGCAGTCGGTCATCGATGATGGCCGAGAGCATCCCGAGACGGCGGGTCTTCTCGATGTCGAAGATGTCGATCGTGGGCCACTGCACCACCGCCATGGCTTTGGGGATCTCGGAATCAAAGAGAAACTCCTTCGTCGTGCCGGCGGGGAATTTCACGAGACGCTCGGCCGTGTAGTCGGGCTTCTTCGCGGTCCGTTCGGCGAGGTTGCCGAAAGTGGCGGCGAGCTGGGCGATGGCGGCTTCTTTGTCAAAGCTGCCCACGATCGTGATCTCGCAGTAGCCGCCGGCGAGCTCGGGCATGACCCATTCTTTGGCCTGCGCGGAGGTGAGCGCCTCGACCTCGGGTCGTGACGGATAGCCGAAGCGGGTGTCGCCCGAGTGGAGGAACTGCGCCACTTTGTCCTGGGCGAATCCACCCGGAGTCCGCTCGAGCTGCTGATAGAGGTAATCGAGCGCCCGTTTGAACTCTATGACCGCCTCGTCGCGGAAGCCGGGATTCGTGACATAGGCGCGCATGAGGGTGAGCTGATCGCCGAGAGCGTCGGGAGTCGTCTCGCCGGCGAGGGTGAAGGCGTCGTCATCGACGGAGAAGTTCACCTGGACCGACTTGCCGGCGAAGAGGGCCTGGAGATCGTCGTCGCTGTGGGCCTCGAGGCCGCCTTTGGTAAAGGTGCTGCCGAGGAGGAAGGAGAGACCGGGAATCTTCTCGGTGATCAGGCCCGAGCCGATCCTCGCCTTCACGTAGACGGTTTCATCTTCGAAATCCGTCACTTTCAGGTTCACCCTGACATTGTTCTCAAAGCGGAGCTGGGTCACGGCGAGATCTTCGACCTCGCTGCGCTCGGCGACTTTGCCCGGCTCGGGAAGCTTCCCGTAGGCGAATTCCCCGATGGCTTTGTCTTCGGGGGCCGTCACGGCGATGGCCTGGCTGCCTTTGTAGGCAGCCTCGATCGAGGCGAGGGGTTCCTCGATGACGGCGTTGCCCGAGACGAGCACGAGAGTCTCATTGGCAGATCCCCAGAGTCCGGCGAGGTGCTCGCGGCAGCTCTCCACGGTGATGGCCTCGAGCGAGGCGGTGACGCGGGGGAGGTCTTCGGCGGGGTTCGTGAAGATGCGGCGCGAGCCGAGGCGGTCGGCGATCTGGTCAGCGAGCTGGCGGGACTGGCGGGTGCCCATCTGCTTGGCGGCGTCCTCATACATGCGCTGCACATTGGCGCGGGCCTCGGCCAGCTCGGACGCAGTGAAGCCGAACTCGAGGGCCCGACGCAGCTCTTGCTCGATCACGGCGATGGCTTCCTTCCAATTCTCGGGTTTGCAGTCGGCGTCGATAGAGCTGTAGAGAGCAAAGCCGAGGTCATAGAAATCACCCGCTCTCATGCTCGCGCTGCTGATGGGGGTGTCCTCCTCTTTTGCGATCCGCTCGAGGCGACGGTCGAGCATCTGACCGGCGAGCATCAGGTTCAGGTCGTAGAGGCGGCGCTCGCTGTTGTCGGGGGGATCTACCCGGGGCTTGAGCACCTCGATCGAGACTGAGGTTTCGCCGGCCTCGGCCTCATGGTGGTAGTGGGTCGCAAAACCGCGCCTGGCCATCTCGCCCATGGGCGGGGAGGGGCGCTTCTCCCGTGCCGCCATGTCGGCGAAATGGGTCGAGACGAGCTTCTCGATTGCCGCTACTTCGACGTCGCCGACGACGATGACGGCCATGCGGCTCGGCATATACCAGTTCTCGTAGAACTCGACGAAGCGCTCGCGCGGGGCGCCGCTGATGACCTCTTCAGTGCCGATGGGCATGCGGGTGCTGAGACGCTGTTCGGGGAAGGCGAACTTGATCTGCTCGACGAAAGTTCTCCAGCTGACCGAGTCGCGGTCACGCTTTTCGCTGAGGATGATGCCGCGCTCTTCGTCGATCTCGTCGGGGAGCAGCAGCATGCCGTCGGCATAGTCGCGGAAGAGTTTCATGCCCTCGTCTATCATCGCCGCGTCGGAGTTGGGGAGCTCGAGCTTGTAGACGGTCTCGTTGAAAGAGGTGTGGGCGTTGGTGTGATTGCCGAATCCCATGCCGAGACGCTGGAAGTACTCGACCATCTCCCCGGGAGGAAAGTTTTTCGTGCCGTTGAAGGCCATGTGCTCGAGGAAGTGGGCGAGCCCCTGCTGGTCATCGTTTTCCATGAGGGATCCGGCATCGACGAAGAGCCGCATGCTGACGCGGTTGGGCGGCTCGGAGTTGGGAAGGATGGCGTAGCGCAGCCCGTTTTTGAGCAGTCCCCATTTCACAGCCGGATCGGCGGGGATGTCGCTGCCCTCTTGAGGGAGCGGAATCGCGTCGGCGGCGGTGAGGAGACGGGGGAATCCTGTAGCGAGCAGGCAGAGAAGGGAGACGGTGCGGAGCATCATGGATGAGTAAAGCGGCAGGTACGGGGAAATATGTCTTGGAATGTCTTCTTTCGGGAGCAAAGGGGCAAGAGCGCAAATAGGACGATTCAGCGTGCCCGGTTGTAGGCGACGCAGCTTTCGTAGCTTACGCCGGTGCCGCCGAAAATGTCGAGGGCGCTGCCGATCGTGAGATCGACGCGGCCGTCACTGAGCTGCTGGACCCACTCGAGATCGGCGAGCGAGGCGGCCCCGCCCGCGTAGGTGAGGGGGCGTCCGCCCCATTCCCCGAGAAAGGCGACGAGGGCCTCGTCGATGCCCTCACATCTTCCCTCGACGTCGGCGGCGTGGATGAGAAACTCGGCGCACGAGGAGGCGAGTGAATCGAGGGTTGACTCGGTGATCTCGAGGTCGGTGAGGGTCCGCCAGCGGTTCATCGCCACGATCCACGAGTCCCCGCGACGACGGCAACTGAGGTCGATGACGAGCCGGTCCCGGCCGACCTCGGCGACGAGCGCGGCGAGTCGGTCTTCTTGAAAATGCCCCTCTGCGTCAAAGAGGCACGAGGTCGCGATGACATGCGAGGCCCCGGCGGCGAGCCACGGTGCGGCGCTGCCCGGTGCGATCCCGCCGCCGATCTGGAGTCCACCGGGGTAGGCGGCGAGAGCGTTCCGGGCGGCCTCGTCGTTGCCGGGGCCGAGCTTGATGACATGGCCACCGCGAAGCGCGTCCTTCGCATACAGCTCGGCATACCAGGACGGGGGCAGGTCGCTCACGAAGTTCGTCCGCAGCGCTTCCGAGGCGGAATCCAGCGTGCCGCCGACGATTTGTTTCACGTGGCCCTCGTGGAGGTCGATACAGGGTCTGAAGCGGGTTCGTTGATCCATTGTCGATAAATCGGCGACGAGGCGAAAGGTAGGCGAAGATGCCACTTTACGCGACGCAGAAAAAGGTCTCGCCCTCGATGAATCCGGCGGTGCGCAGGTCGCGTCGCAAGGTCTCGCGCCCGCTCCCGCGTCCGACGGCGGGGAGGGGGATGGCCTTTCCCGCAAACTCGCCGAGGCGGTCGGTCCCGTAGACCGGCGTGCCCGCGATGAGATTGCCGATGCGCCGGGGATTGACCTCGACGAAGGCGTGTATCCCGATGCCCTCCCTGCGGAGTAGGGCGGCCATTTCTTTTCCGATCGGTCCCGCGCCGCAGACGACCACCCCGAGTGCCTTCACGGCGGGGAGGCGGGCGAGGTAGTGAGCTTTTGCCTCCTGGAATCGGGCTTGTGAGTAGCGCTCCACCGTCCGCGTCGAGCGCCCCTCGGTGTCGTGCCAGTCCAGGAGCACTTGCGGCACTTTCCCGAGGCGAAATCCGCCCTCGAGGAGGCGCAGCCAGAGATCGTAGTCCTCGGCCCAGACCGGTTCGTGGTAGCCGCCGACGGCCTCGAGGGCCTCGCGGCGCACCATCGTCGTGGGATTGGGCATGGGGCTGTCGATGAAGCGCTCGGCGGCGATCTCGTCAGGCTCGACGAGGGAGTTGATCCACTTCTCGTAGCGCAGATAACCGCCGTCGGGTGGAGAGAATCGGCCGTCGCCGTCGCGTTTGAGGATGCGCACGAGGGTGCCGCAGGCAGCGAGGTCGGGGCGCGAAAGAAGGAGGTCGCGCTGGAGTCGGATTCGTTCCGGTGCGGCCACGTCGTCGCTGTCCATGCGGGCAATGAGCTGTCCGGAGGACTCACGCCAGGCCAGATTGGCCGCTTCGACGAAAGTGCCCCGGCACTGGAAAAGCCGTATCCTCGGGTCGCCCGCCGCCTTTTCCCGCATGAGAGAATAGGTCTCGTCACTCGAGTCGTGATCGACGAGCACGATCTCAAGATCGGGGAGATCCTGACGCTGGAGACTCCCGATGGCCGCCGCTATCGTCGACGCCGCATTGCGCGCCGGCATCACGACAGAGACGAGGGGAAGTGTCGTCATCCGGGCAGCAAAAAGCCCCGACTTTCACCGGGGCTTTGCAAAGGGTTCACCTGGAAGGGAGGCAGTGAGAGTTTCACGCCTCCGGGGTCGCCTCTTCTGCCGCTTCACCGGCAGCTCCTTCCTCGGCACCGCCGGTGCCTTCGGAGACCGAGGCGCGGGTCTGGGTGATGAGGGCGACGAGGACCTCGCCGTCGAGCTTCACGGTCACGCCCTTGGGCAGATTGAGCTGCGAGACTTTGAGTGACTGGCCGAGCTTGAGGGATTCCACGTCGTTGATGATGGACTCGGGGAGATTGGAAGGGCTACACGAAACTTCGATCTCGTGGACGAGCTGTTCGAGAAGACCACCGGTTTTCACGCCAATGGGCTCACCGCGGAGCTCGATCGGGACGGAAGCGTGGATCGTGTCGGTCTCGCTGACCGCGCGGAAATCGACGTGGATGAGAGATCCATTGAGGGGATCGCGCTGGATGTCCTGCACGATCGCGAGCTTGGTCTTCTCGTTGGCGCCGGCGATCTCGAGATTGACGAGGAAGTTGTGGCTGGCCTGCTTCCGGGCAAGGTCGAAGAAGGCTTTCGAGTCGAGTTGGATCATATACTCGCGCTGGTTGGATCCATAGATCACGGCCGGAACGACACCGGTGCGACGCAGTCTTTTCGAAGCGGTGGTGCCTTTGACGTCGCGCTTTTCGGCTTGAAGTGTTTCTTGTTTAGCCATCTTTCCGGTGTGTTTCTGAAGTTGATCCGGGCCCTCTGAGGCCCGCCCCTGCTTTGGGGGCGCGAAATCTACGCGACGACTCAGGAAATGTCAAAAAGAGATGTCACGGACTCTCCCAGGTGGATGCGGCGGATCGCTTCGGCGAGGATCTCGGCGACACTCACGGTCTTCACTTTCGGACCGACCGCGTAGGGGGTGCTGTTCGTCGAGATCAACTCCTCAATGTCCGAGTCGGCGATTCGCTGGCGGCCTTGTTCGCCCAGGACGGCGTGCGAGACGCCCGCAAAAACCCGCTTAGCCCCCCGCTGACGGAGCAGCCTGGCGGCCGAAGTGAGGGTTCCGGCTGTTTCCGATATATCGTCGACGAGGAGGACGTCCTTGCCTTCGACCTCGCCGATTAGGCTGATGGCCTCGACCTCGGTGGCACTGAGCCGGTTTTTTGCCACGATCGCAAGAGGAGTGCCGAGCGCCTTGGAATAGGCGTGGGCCATCTTCATCCCGCCGACATCGGGGGAGACGACGACGAGATTCTCCGAGACGCCTTTTTCACGCAAGTATTTGATCAGCACCGGCATCGCATAGAGATGATCGACAGGGATGTCGAAGAAGCCCTGGATCTGGCCCGCGTGCAGGTCGATCGTGAGGACGCGAGTGACGCCGGCAGCGGTGAGGAGATTGGCGACGAGCTTCGCGGTGATGGGGACTCGCGGCTGGTCTTTGCGGTCCTGACGGGCGTATCCGAAGAAGGGAATCACGGCGGTGATGCTCTCGGCGCTTGCCCGTCTCGCCGCATCGACCATGATGAGCAGCTCCATCAGATTCTGGTTCGTCGGCGGGCAGGTAGGCTGCACGATGAAAATGTCGCGTTTGCGGATGTTCTCGTTGATTTTCACGAAGGTCTCCCCGTCGGGGAAGCTCTTCACGGTCGCGTCCGACCGTCGCACGCCTAAGCATCCGGCGATTTCGTCGGCGAGTTCGGGGTGGGCGGTTCCGCTGAAGATGCGTAGGTCGAGGTGCATGCGGCCCCATCCTCGCGAAATGAAACAAAAACGCCAGTGAAATATCCCCGCCGCGGGGGTTTCGCCAAGGAACGCGCGAGTGCTTCAGGAAGTCAGGGCCATATCCCCGCCGCGGGCGGCCCGGAGCTCGCCGACACGGTGTCGCAGGTCGTTGATATCGAATGGCTTGGTGATGACGTCGTCCATTCCCGAGGCAAAGCAGCGCTCGCGGTCCTCGTCGAAGACCATCCCGGTCATCGCGAAAATCGGTGCTCTCGCATTCGCATGGTCGAGCTTGCGGATCGCGACTGTGGCGTCGAGTCCGTTCATCACCGGCATGTTCACATCCATGAGGATGAGGTCAAAATGGAGCGGTCCCTCGGCCAGGTCGACAGCCTCCTTGCCGTTCCCGGCGACCATAACGTCGCACCCGAGTTGCTCGAGGGTGAGCCGCGCCACTTTCTGGTTCACCTTGTTGTCCTCGACGAGGAGCACGCGGGAGCGACCGTTTTCGCGGGGGTTCCAGGACTCCGGCGGTGGCAGCTTGCGGCGGCTGACGAGATCCTCGGTCTTCTCGCCTGGCTTTTGGTAGTCGATCGTGAAAAAGAAGCTCGACCCGACGCCCGGCTCGCTCTCAAACCAGATGCGTCCTCCCATCAGCTCGACGAGATTCTTTGAAATGGCAAGGCCGAGACCGGTGCCGTTGTAGCAGCGCTCATCTTTCGAATCGATCTGGCGGAAGGGGGAGAAGAGAGTCAGCCCGGCCTCTTCGCTGATCCCTATCCCGGTGTCGCGGACCTGGAAGAGGAGCTGGTCGCGGTCCCCTTTTTTCAACGACTGCACCGTGACCGTGACCGCGCCCGCGTCGGTGAACTTGATTGCATTGCTAGCGAGGTTGGAAAGGATCTGTTTGAGCCGAAGATCATCGGCGACAAAGGCCTCGGGGAGGGACTCGCAGATCGTCGCCGAGAGCTCGATCTCGCGGGTGTCAGCGGTGGCTTTGTAAACGAGCAGGACATCGCGGATGAGTCGTTGCAGCTCAAAGGTCCGCGGCTTCAGCGGCATCTCGTTTGCGTTGAGCTTCGCATAGTCGAGGATGTCGTCGAGGATGTTAAGGAGAGACTCGGAAGAGCTGTGGATCGTCTCGAGATGCTCGCGATGGATAGGGTCCAGATTCATCTCGAGGAGGAGATTGACCATTCCGAAGATCCCGTTCATCGGAGTCCTGACCTCATGGCTCATATTCGCGAAAAAGCGTTCCTTTTCGTTTGCGGCCTCGATCACATCCTGATTGAGCTTTTCCAGATGCTCCTGCTTTGCCGACATCGAGGCGGCCATGGAGCGCACGAAGGCGATGAGCGGATGCTCCCCCTGACGCAGCGCCGGAATACGCTGGGTGTGGCTCGGGTATTGGATCATGAACTCCGAGACGACCTTTTCGAGCTGCCGGATCGTCTCTTCAGCACGGTAGGGATCGAGTTCCAGTTTCGGTGCCGCCTTGGGCGCAACCGGTCGTATCGCGACGGGCAGCACCGCGACAGGGGCAGTGGATCGTTGTGTTTGCACAGGGGCTGGTCTGGAAAAGATCCGCTTTCCGTGAGGTTTCATTAATCATAATTACCATTAAAACAATAACTTCGCAAGGCCTTGTTTTCAAACCCCTTCTGAGTCAGGATTCTTTTGAAGGCTTTGTCCGAGGAGTCCCTTTTTATTCTACTGTTCGACATTCTCCCGTCCGGCCCGAGTCCATCGGCGGCACCCCGGGCGAATCCTATGATCCATCGCGAGTCGGGGCTGATCTCCATGGGGCCCTATGTCATCTCCGGAGTCGGTCTCGCCGCCATGGGCAGACGAGGAATGTCCGCTGCTCTGTCGTTCCCGATTATTTTGGGGTGACAGCATTGACTCTTTCGATGCCCGCATCCGGGTTTAACCCTGCAAGGTAGATAAAAGACGGAGCGATTCCCGGCAGGCCTCATTTTTTCTTTCTCCGCGAGCGGGGGCGGGAAAACGGCAGCGGGGGAGTGCTCCGTCTTTTCCGTTTATCACCCCGCAAAAAATGACTGAACCTAATCCAAATGTTCCCGCTGCCTCACGGCGGAAAGATCCTCCCAATCCGCTCCTGCTGGGCCGAAATTTAACTTTTTTCGCCGTTTAAAAATTATAACTCGTTGATAATCAAAGTTCCGTTTTTCGAAAAGTCATTTCTAGCGCCTAATTCTCAATTGTCGGACTTGGCGAGCCTTCCCGCTTCACCATCGTCGCCCTTGTGTATTTTCGGACCAAAATCATCAAAGGCACGCCCCCCGTGCAACTCGTCGAATCCTACCGCAACGCGGAGGGGCAGCCACGTCAGCGGGTCGTCGCTTCCCTCGGGGACGCCGACATCCCGGAGTCGAAAAACCCCTCATCGCCAGTGCCGTGGAGTTTCGAGCGACACTGGATCGGTCATTCATTCTGGGATCCCAGCCGAAAGGCCGGAATTCGACAAAACTGATCAAGGAAGGCCTCGCACCGCAACAAATCAAAGGGGATTGGAAAGCCGAATTGCGATCAATTGATTCAAACTTGGAGCGTGAAGACCATTGTGGACCGGCATATCCGGAGAGGATGGATCGCGCCCTTGCCGCATGCCCGAGCACTGAATCATGGCAAAAACCCCGTCACCCCCGAATCCGCGCCAGTACCAGCCCGGTCACCTGCTTGGGATTCGCCTTACCTTTGCTGAGCTTCATGACCTGCCCGACGAGGAAGTTGGCGGCTTTGTCATTGCCTTCGCGGACTTCGCCGACGGGACCGGGATTCGCGGCGATGACTTCGTCGACGATGCCTTCGATCTCGCCGGAATCGGCGGGCTCGAATCCCTTCGCTTTGGCAATCGCGGCGGGAGACTCGGCGGGATGTTCGAAGAGGTGAGCAAAGACCTCTTTGGCCTGATTGCTCGAGATCTGGCCTGACTCGGTGAGATCGACGAGGGCACCGATGCTCGCCGGAGGCACAGGGCAGTCCAGGATCGTGAGCTCGCGCTCGTTGAGCTCGGCGAGGAGATTGTTGATGACCCAGTTGGCGACTTTTTTCGCCGAGCTGGAACCGCTCGCGGCGGCCTCGTAGTAAGTCGCGAGAGACTGGTCCGACGCGAGGACCGAGGCGTCGTAATGGGTGATCTGGTATTGGCTCTCGAAGCGCTCCACCTTCTCGTGCGGCAGCTCGGGGAGATGCTTGCGAACGCGGGCGAGAAGGTCGGTCGTGCGGACGGGGAGCAGATCGGGATCGGCGAAATAACGATAGTCGTGCGCGTCCTCTTTGGTGCGCATCAGTTCAGTCTGGCCGATCTCGTCGTTCCACCGCCAGGTCGCCTGGGTCAAAGAACGCCCCGCGTCGAGTTCGCCGATCTGGCGTCCGATCTCGTAGTGGAGAGAACGCCGCACGGCGGAGACGGAGTTGAGATTTTTCAGCTCGATCTTTGTGCCAAGTTCGCTCTGTCCGATCGGGCGCACGGAGATGTTGACGTCGCAGCGCATCTGGCCTTTTTCCATGTCGGCATCGGAGACGCCGCTGTAGACGAGGATCTGGCGGAGAGAGTTGAGGTAGGCGACGGCCTCCTCGGGCGAGTCGATATCGGGCTCGGAGACGATCTCCATCAGGGGAGTGCCGGCGCGGTTGAAGTCGATCGTGGTGTAGGTGGAATGGTGGGTCGACTTGGCTACGTCCTCCTCGAGGTGGATGCGGGTGAGCTGCACCTTTTTTCCCGGCGCGGCGATGCTCTTCTGGGCGTCTTTGGGGTAGGCCAGTTCGTAGAGTGGAACCGAGCCCCCGAGGCAGAGCGGCTGATCAAACTGCGAGATCTGGTAGTTCTTCGGCATGTCGGGGTAGAAGTAGTTCTTGCGATCCCACTTCACGACTTCGGGGGTGGTGCAGCCGAGGAGTTGCCCGGTCAGGATGGTGCGCTCGATCGCGCCGAGGTTGAGCTTGGGCAGGGCACCGGGTAGCCCGAGGCAGGTCGGGCAGGTGAGGCTGTTGGGCGGCTCGCCGAAGCGCACGGCGCAGCCGCAGAACATCTTGCTCTGTGTCTTCAATTGCACGTGGACCTCGAGTCCGATGCTGGTGATGTAGTCCCGGGCAGCCATCAGAAAAAAGTCGGTCAGAGGGAGGTATCGGGGATTTCGGGGACGACGGGCTCGGGAGCAGGCTCGACCGAGGCGACAAAGGCATCGACGGCGGGCCTCAGGACGAGCTGGCGTAAGTCCCGGGCGATCACGGGATCTGCCGCAGCGGCACGCACGGCAGGATCGACGACGAGAGCGAGACGGTCGAGCTTCTCAATCGCGACGGCGACACTCGTCTGAGTTGTGAGTTGCTCCCACACGGGCATCTCAACGAGGACGGCGGTCTCGGGACGGGTGAGGAGGTAGGGTTTCAGGAAGTTCGAAGTCGAGGCCAGGGTGAGGGCGGCGGCGTTCCGCTTGCCGCGATGGCTGAAGGGATCGATGAGGTCGAGCGCCGGGGCGAGGAAGGGAACGGTCTCGATCCCGTTCCGCCATGTCGCCGAGATCGGATACGGCGGGATGCGGCCGCCCATCTCACTGATGCCGTCGCGGGAGAGGGAGTCGATGTAGTTGAGCTCCTGCACGGTGCCGGCGACGCGAACGCAACTGAAGAGGAAAAAGAGGACCACCGCGCTGGAGAAAAAGGAAAGGACGCCACCGGGGATACCATCAACACACCAGTGAAACCAGCCGTCGGGATTGAAGACCGCTTTGAAGACAAAGCCAAGGAGGACGCGACTGATCACATACATGAGAAAGGCGAGGCCGGCGGAGATGCCGGCGGAGATCTTCCAGGTCAGGTCGACGTCGAGGAGGGTCTTCGCGAGATCGGGCAGGAAGTTGATCCCGGCATAAAAGACGACGAGGCCGAGCGCGGCCGCGACACCCGAGGCGAGTATCTTCACGACTCCGTGTTTCATCGCTGAGAGAAAGACGATCACGACAAAAAGCAGCCCGATGAGGATGCCGGTAAAATCGCTGAAACTGTTCATCGATTTTCTCCTCCTTCGTTGCCACCGCAGAGAGCCCGCTGGCGCAGCATGTGATCGACGAGGACGAGCGCGGCCATGGCCTCGACCATGGGCACGGCGCGGGGGAGGACGCAGGCGTCGTGCCGACCCCGCCCCTTGAGCTCGGTGTCGTTGTAGTCGGTCGTGATGGTGTCCTGAGCGGTCATGATGGTGGCGGTCGGTTTGAAGGCGACCCGGAAGACGATGTCCTCGCCATTGGAGATACCGCCCTGGACGCCGCCCGAGCGATTGCTCGTCGTGCGCACGCGACCTTCCTCCATGCGGAAGGCGTCGTTGTGCTCGCGTCCGGTCGTTTCGGTCCCGGCAAAACCGGAGCCGATCTCGAAGCCCTTCGTCGCGGGCAGACTCAACATGGCTTTGGCGAGGTCGGCCTCGAGGCGATCAAAGACGGGCATCCCCAGGCCGACGGGGACATTGCGAATGATGCAGCCGACGACGCCCCCGACGGAGTTCCCCTCGCCCCGCACCTGCTTGATGAGGTCAATCATGGGCTCGATCGAGTCGGGATCGCCGGTGCGGACGATGTTCGACTCGATCATCTCGCGGGTCACAGTCGCGTGATCGACCTTTGCCCGTATCTTCCCGATGGACTCGACAAAGGGTAGGATCTCGAGGTTGGGGGCGAAATGGGCGGCGATGACTTTCTTCGCGATCGCAGCGGCAGCGACGCGGCCTATCGTCTCACGGGCGCTGGAGCGTCCCCCACCCTGCCAGTTACGGATCCCGTACTTGGCCTGGTAGGTGTAGTCGGCGTGAGAGGGGCGGAACTTTTCACTCATCTCCGAATAGGCCTCGGGACGGTGGTCTTTGTTGCGCACGAGGATCGCGATGGGACTCCCGAGGGTGAGCCCCTCGAAGGTGCCGGAGAGGATCTCGGCCTTGTCCTCCTCGTTCCGCGGAGTCGTGATCTCGCTCTGCCCGGGGCGGCGCCGATCGAGATCGACCTGGATGTCGGCCTCGGTCAGAGGGATGAGCGGCGGGCAACCGTCCACGACGACTCCCACTCCGCCACCATGGGATTCTCCCCAGGTGGATATCTGAAATAGCTGGCCAAATGTCGATCCCATGAAAACTCTGCGAATGAACGGGAATCGGCGTGACAGTCAAACGACTTCCGTAGCTGACTTTGCACGAAGTCGGGCCCGTTTTCCCGATCCGCTTCTGCCTATCGGTTGAAGCGGGCGACCTCACGATCAACCTCGCGGTTGTGCGCACGCTCCTTCAAATCCTGGCGTTTGTCGCGCTGATCCTTACCCTTGCCGATCCCAATCTCGACTTTGACCTTGCGGTTTTTCCAGTAAAGGCGCAGAGGCACGATCGTGAGCCCCTGCTGCTCGGTCACGGCGGAGAGTCGCCGGATCTCGCGCTTGTGGAGGAGGAGGCGCCGGTTCCGCAGCGGCACATGGAACTCGTGGCTGGCCTGCTCGTAGGGGCGGATGTCGCAGTTGTAGAGCCAGAGCTGCCCCTTGTCGACGCGGGCGTAGGACTCGCTGATATTGATCTTGCCGGCACGGATGGACTTCACCTCCGTGCCCTTGAGCTCGATCCCGGCCTCGTACTTGTCCGAGATAAGGTAGTCGCGCTTGGCCTTGCGATTGGTAGCGATGTCACTCATTTCAAAAAATATCGTCGTGGATGACCGGCGGCGGCGAGACGCTCATTCCCGCCCCGGTACCGCACCCGATAACACTACTGCGCTTCCGACCGGGAGGAAACGGGAAAGAAAAAAGTCTGCCGTTCTCTGTCACAGTTTCCCCCGTGGAAACAAAAGTTAGTGGATTCACAATCCCCTCGGAATCCAAAAAATAACCCCGGTGCCGCTTTCGCGACACCGGGGCCCTCCTCCTTATAAGATCAAGCGGAGCATCGAAGTATTTATCGACACCCCGCTCTCACACCCATCTTTTAGGCAAAAGGAGTCAGGCCGGCAAGCAAAATTGCGTGTTATTTTACACCTTAAGCCTCAAAACCTTACTTCAAGGGGCGAATCCGGATGTTTTTCCAGGCCACATCATAGGGGCCGGTCCCGGCCTTGATGCCGTGGACCTGCAGCCCGATGTGCCCCTTGGGATGGGACTTGTAGACTTCTTCCTGCGTCAGGTCAGCGACGGCGACGCCGTTGATAAAGGTCTGGATGCGGGCTCCTTTGGCAATGATGCGGAACTGGTTCCACTCGCCATTTTTAACGTGGCTGTGAGAGTGAGCGTCATCTTTCGGCTCGGGTGAGAGCCATCCGAGCCCCGTCGCTTCCCCATAGATGTAGCCGGCTTGACCGGGAGATGACTCAATCTCGACCTGGGGGCCAAAGAAGCGGGCGAGATCGGTGGCAGGCTTGCCGCCATTGCCGCTCGTGGCGAGATCGGCCTCCGTTTTCTCGCGGGACCGGATCTGCACTCCGGAGTTGAGGCTGTCGTGGACTTTGACCTCAAACTCGAGTTCGAAGTCACCATACTGCTCCTCGCTGAGGAGGAAGGTATTCGTGCTGCCCTCGACCGTCTCGCCGCGGATCGCGCCATCGACGACGGTGTAGGTGGCTTTGCCCACGGTGGACGGTTTCCAGCCGGTGAGAGTTTTCCCGTCGAAGAGATTGACCCAGTCGCCGGCGGGCTCGGCGGCGGAAAGGGGGGAGCCGATCAATAGAACGGCGACGGCAGAGCAAATGAGGTGTTTTTTCATAGTAGAGAGGTCGCAGTGTAAAACTCCTGACGCTGCTGTCGATGCCCTTTTTGCGCCGTCTTCGGGCAGAGACCGGAAAAGCGGCAATGCAGAACGCCGGAAATTTTCTCCTACTGGCACTTGATTCAGCCGAAATTCAATGTACAGGTTGCCCTCCGTGTAACTCCGTGGTGTAACGGTAGCACAACAGATTTTGATTCTGTTTGTTCAGGTTCGAATCCTGGCGGGGTTGCCAATTTCCGGGTCCAGACTACTAGTCCTCCTATGGGTCACTCATTCCCGAGGCAGCCCGTTACTCGAGCCCTCTCTTCCCATGAAGTTTCTGAGTACTCTGCGAACCCTCCTCGTGCTGGGGCGCGTCTCGAATCTTCCCACCATCTGGACGAATGTGATCGTCGGCTGGTTTCTCGCCGGCGGTGGCTGGGTCGCCGAACTGGGCTGGATCACCCTCGGCATGAGCCTTGTCTACGTCGCCGGGATGACTCTCAACGATGCCTTTGATGCCAAATGGGACCGCAGCCACGCTCCGAACCGGCCCATCCCGTCGGGCCGCATCTCCGAGGCGACCGTCTGGACCCTCGGTGCCCTGCAGTTGGTCGCCGGAGTGGTGATCCTCCTGGGCCCGACTTCGGTCCATTCCCTTTTTGCCGCGCTCCTCGTCGTGGCGGTGCTTTTATACAACTGGCTCCACAAGCGCCACGCCGCCTCCGTGCTTCTGATGGGGGCCTGTCGCGCCCTCGTCTACACGGGCTCGGCCAGCGCGGTGGTCGCCCACACTGACTCGCTCGTGGTGCCGCAGCTCGTCTACCTCATCGCCGGGGGCGTCGTCATCTACATCGCCGGTCTCACCCTCGCCGCCCGCGGCGAGCATCTCGCCTCGCCGGGCGGACTGAAACCACTCCCCCGGGTCATGCTGACGCTGCCGGTGCTCTTCCCGCTCTTCAGCTTTCAATACGTCCCGCCGGGGCCCGCCAGCTATGCCCTCGCCGGTCTGGGAGCGGTGGGCGTATGGTCGTGGCTACTCGTGACGAGGAGCGCTCTCCGGGAAAAATTGCCCCGCGGGATCGCCTACGCCATCGCCGGGATCGCCTTTTTTGACGCCGCGACCGTTTCCTTCGCCGACTGGCGCGCCGCCGTGGTCTGTCTCGTCTGTTTTGTCCTGGCCCTAGGTGCCCAGCGGGTCATCCCGGCGACCTGACGGATCAAAGGATTCAGGTTGCGGATGCTGCGGCTTGCTTCACGGTTCTTCCATTTCCCGCGCCCCGTGATGACGACCGGCTTCCAATCCCTCTGCGTGTTCTGCGGTTCCCAATCCGGGACGCATCCCGCCTACCTCGAGTCGGCCCGCGCCACCGGCCGTCTTCTCGCCGAGCGGGGCATCCGCCTCATCTACGGGGGCGGCAGCGCCGGCATGATGGGCGCGGTCGCCGATGCCTGCCTCGGCGCGGGAGGCGAAGTCATCGGTGTCATCCCCGCCTTCCTCAAGGACCTGGAACTGGGCCACCGCGGCGTCACGAAACTCGAAGTCGTCTCGACCATGCTCGAGCGGAAGCAGCGCATGGCCGATCTCTCCGACGCCTTCATCACTCTGCCCGGCGGGATCGGAACGCTCGACGAACTTTTTGAAATGCTGACCTGGATCCGCCTCGCCGTGCATAAAAAGCCGAGCGGACTCCTCAACGTCGAGGGTTTCTACGACGAGCTCATATCCTTCTGCGGGAAGACGCAGGTCGAGGGCGGCTTCATCAGCGCGCGCGACGCAGCCAACCTCGTCGCCGACGAATCGATCACCACTCTGCTGGAAAAACTTGAAGAAGCGGCCCGTAGCGGTCCAAGTTCCCACTATCTTTCATGAAAGCCTATCACGACCTCCTCGATCACGTCCTCACCCACGGCACCGAACGCGGTGACCGCACCGGCGTCGGGACCATCGGTGTCTTCGGAGCCCAGGCCCGCTTCGACTTGCGCGAGTCTTTCCCCTGTCTCACGACAAAAAAACTGCACCTCCGCTCCATCATTCACGAGCTGCTCTGGTTCCTCAAAGGCGAGACGAATATCCGGTATCTGAAGGACAATGGCGTCAGCATCTGGGACGATTGGGCCGACGAGGAGGGCAATCTCGGGCCGGTCTACGGAAAGCAGTGGCGCTCGTGGTCGTCCGGCGCGAGCGGGGACACGATCGACCAGATCGCCCGCGTCGTGGAGTCGATTAAGAAAAATCCAACGAGCCGCCGCCACCTCGTGAGCGCGTGGAATCCGTCCGACGTCGACGAGATGGCCCTGCCGCCCTGCCATGCGCTCTTCCAATTCTACGTCAACACCTCGACGAACGAACTGAGCTGCCAGCTCTATCAGCGCAGCGCCGATCTCTTTCTCGGCGTGCCTTTTAACATCGCCTCTTACGCTCTCCTCACTCTGATGATGGCCCAGGTCTGTGATCTGAAACCCGGCGAGTTTGTCCACTCTTTCGGCGATCTCCACCTCTATCAGAACCACCTCGAGCAGGCGCGCCTGCAACTCACCCGCGAGCCCCGACCGCTGCCCGTGATGAAGCTGAATCCGGCAATTAAAACGATAGACGGATTTTGTTTCGACGACTTCGAGTTGGTCGGCTACGACCCGCACCCCGCCATCAAAGCCCCCATCGCCGTATGAGCCGCCCCCGACTCAAAGCGGTCGTCGCGATGGCCTCGAACCGCATCATCGGCAAAGACGGCGACCTGCCCTGGCGGCTCTCCGAGGACCTGAAATGGTTCAAAAAAATGACCGTCGGCTTTCCCATCGTGATGGGGCGAAAAACGATGGAGTCCCTCGGGCGCCCGCTCCCCAAAAGACGGAATATTGTCATTTCGAGGAATCTCGAGAGCGTCGCGGATGGCTTCGAACTCGTGCGCAGTTGTGAAGCGGCAATCGCCCTGCTCGCAGGTGAGGAAGAAGCCTCCATCATCGGTGGAGCGCAGATCTACGGGGAGATGATCCCGCTCTGCGACGAAGTGCTGCTGAGCTACGTTTTCCATCCCTACGACGGCGACACGGTCCTACCGGAGTTTGAGGACGAGTTCGAGACGGTTGAGGTTCTCTATCGCGACGAGGACTTCGAGCTGCGGCGCTATGTGCGTCGGTGAGTGACGTCTTTCGCCCAAGGAGGGGCGACACTCCTGTCGCCCTCTGTGCGTCGTTCCGGGAGGATGAAACGAGAGGGACAGGAGTGTCCCTCCTCCTTGTTTCTCCTTGTTCTCACCCGCCCAAACTTTGCACGAGCTGCTGCAGTTGCGGGTTCTGCGGCTCGAGCAGCAGCGCTGCGCGGGCATACTTCAGCGCGAGGTCCATTTTCCCTGCGTCGCGGCAGACGGTGGCGAGGCCGGTAAGGTATTCGAGATGGCGGGGCGCGAGCTGATGCGCTTTTTCCAGGTAGGGCAGGGCTTCGGGGAACCGTCCCAGCGAATTCAACGCGACGCCGTAAAAATATTGTGTCTGCGGATTCTCCGGCATCAATTCGGTCGCGATCTTCAGCTCCGCGACGCCCTCGTCGTAGCGCTTTTGACGGATGAGGAAGCGGGCGAGGGAGTCACGGGATAGACCGCGATCATTGTCCGTCATCGCCGCCGCGATGGCCGAGCGATACTCAGTCTCCGCCTCGGCCGGACGATTGAGATCATCGAGCATCTGGGCGAAGTTCAACCGCACCGGCGCGAACTCGGGCTCGACCTTTTGCCCGAGCCGGTAGGAGGCCTCGGCTTTCGCCATATCGCCGAGATCGATGTAAAAAGCCGCCAGCATCATGTGTCCCGCCGCGCGTTCAGCGATGGCATTCTGCTTTTTCACGAACTCCTCCGACGCTTTAACAAAGGCCGTCTTCTGCGCTCCGCTGAAGCCCGCGTGCGCCGCCGCCAGAATCCGCGCGGCCTCGGCCCGCACCGCCCGGGACTCATCCTCGAGCGATCCGCCGGCGAGGGCGAGTCGCTGGTCCGCCGGGTAGGGCAGCAGGGCGAGCAGGGCTTCCACCCGGACTTCCGGATTCGGATCGGTGAGGCGTCCGGCGATGGCCCGCGTCGTCTCGGGCGAAGGTGCCTTTTCACCGAGTGTCTCGACGGCGGCGGCACGCACGATCCCGGGTCGCTCGAGATCGTTGGCGAGGGCGATCAGCTTATCGAGCGAGCCCGGCTCGTTGCGGCGGGCGGCGGCGAGGATCTCACCGTAGTGCGCATTGCGCGGTCCTGCTCCCCACCATTGTTTGAAAAAGTCGGCCGCCCACTGCTGCGTCTGATCGGTATGGCATTTGGTGCAAGCGTCAGGGCCGCCGATCTCGAGAGAGAGGTCCGGACGCGGCACGCGGATGCTGTGATCGCGACGCGCATCGACGCCCATGTAGGTCTCGGTCGGCATGTGGCACTCGACACAGCTCGCCCCGGTGCTGCCCACCGCATGGAAATGGTGGGCCGGGGTGTCGTAGGGATCGGCCTGGTGGCAGCGCACGCAGAGGGCGTTGCCGGGCGCGACGAGCTTCATCGAGTGCGCATTGTGGCAGTCGGTGCAGCGGACCCCGGCATGATGCATTTTGCTCTGCACGAAGGATCCGTAGACATAGACCTCTTCCTTGAGCTGACCATCATGATGATAGAGCCGCTCGCTCAGGACGGAGGGCACGTGAGTGTCATGGTAGGGTTGTCCCTGCTCCAGCTTTTTATCGAGGAGGGTGCGGTGTGAATGGCAGGGCGCGCAGGTCTCGAGCTGCACGTTGGATTGGAGCGGCACAGTGCGTTTCGGCTGCTTCGTGACCGGGTCGATCATCCAGGGGAACTCCGAGGCCGACTCTCCCGGTTCTTTCAAAGTGACGATGAGACCTTTGGAATCCACATACTCCTTCAGCGCGGCGAAATCGGCCGCCGCCGCCGCGTCACCGGGATTGGCTTCGGCTTTGGCCTTCGCCCCGGCCCACTTCACGTGCTCGGATCCCGGTCCGTGGCAGGCCTCGCAACTCACGTTCATCTCGGACCAGGTCGTGTGGTATGAGAGCGTCCCCGGATCGAAGCTCTTGTCGAGATTCGTCGAGTGACAGTCGGCACACATGTAGTTCCAGTTAAAATAGCGTCGCGTCCAATGGAGGATGTCATCGGGCGGGACCGGCTCGTCAGGGTAGAGATGATACCAGCGCTGCCCGCCCTCCTCAGCCGACCGGGTGTCCCAGCAGACCTGGAGCGCCTGATAGCGCCCGTCGGGAAAGGGGATGAGGTATTGCTGGAGCGGCTCATGCCCGAAGGTGTATTCCACCTTCATGTCCTTGCGTTCGCCCGTCTCATCGGGCGCATTGACCCAGTATTCCTCCCCCTTGCGGAAAAAACGGAAGACCTGACCGAAGTGATCGAACTCCGCATTGTCGAAGTCCCCGAGGACAAACTCCTCCGTCGCGGGATTCATCGCCTTGTGGTGATCGCTCTGGAGCCACTCGCCATACTCGGCCTCGTGACAAGACTTGCAGCTCTCGAGCCCCGCGAAGGTCGCCTGCGGATTCGGGTGGTAAGGCGAATAATCCGTCGTCGCGGTAGATTCGTCCTTTTCCTCAGGTCCGCAGGAGGTGAGGGCGAGAAGGCAGCAGCAGAGCGAAAACCCAACGCTGAGGCGAACCGAATCGCGAGCAACACTTTGGATGCGATCTCTGACCTTGGGTCTCATTTCTCGGTTTCCCCGATCACTAGATACGCCGCAGCCCCACCGGGGAGCAGGGACGGGTCGATACGCCGGTCAAAGGTGACATGATTGCCTCCATGATCAATCGCGAGAGCCAGAAGGTAAAAATCGGTCAGATGCTTCGACGTGGAAAGTTTCGGGAAATGCGATGGCTCGCAGGGACTCAATGAGTCCGGCCAGAATTGGTGGCCCGGTGCGGCACGATATTCTCGCAAGAGCATCCTGGCCTGCTCTGGCGAACCCGGACCTCCGGGATAATTCGGATGACCAAAGATTCGCAGAAAGCCACTCTCCACTATCGGGCAGGTCGCCCATCCCTGCTTGCACGCCTTTTGGAAAAAGACATTGGCCTTGTGATGATGAACATGCTGCTCGTCAGCCAGGGCAATCAGGACATTTGTATCGAGGAGTAGAGCCATCTCTTTAAGGGACTAGCGAGCACTGTCGTCCTCCGTGTCCTCCAGCATTTTGTAAATCATCTCGCTCGTGATCGCCTCCTGCCCGGGCCTTTTCTTCAATCGGGGCAGCCCGAACTCACTGATTTCGTAGGGGCTGTCCTGCGGAAAGGCGAGCGGTTCCTCCAGGCCTATTTCGCGCCGGAGCGAGCGCGTCACCATCTCCCTCAGCGTCGTCCGACGACGAGCCGCCACTTGCTTCGCCGCAATCAGCAAGTCGTCGGGAAGATCGAGCGTCGTTTTCATGACAAGTTCATGATATTGCAATATGGGTGATGAGCAAGTTTCAAATGGCAAAATGGCAACTCTACCCTCTTGAATGCCCGGTCAAACCCTGTTTACTCGTGAGTCACATGCCCGATCTCCGCATTTTCCTCGACCAGACCTTTGCCCGATCGGGCGGTGAGATGGCTTTCGAGGACTTCATGGCGATGGCGCTTTATGATCCGGAGATCGGCTACTACACGAGCCACATTAGCGACGTCGGCGGCCGCAGCGGTGATTTCGCGACTTCAGCGACCTTGTCCGGCGCTCTGGGAAAAGCGATCGCGGGCTGGATCAGGGAGCAGATCGGCGAGCTCGGTTGGAGCGGCCCCACCCACCTCATTGAAGTGGGCGGGGGAAATGGATCGCTCGCCGCCTCTGTCCTGCACTCGCTCGGCTGGTGGCAGCGGCGTCGGATGCGCTATCACCTCGTCGAGATCTCGCCCCGGCTGCGGGAAAAACAGCGGGAGCGCCTCGCTCGATACCGGGTCACCTGGCACACGGAGATCGCCTCCGCTCTTCGGGAAGCACAGGGAAAGGCCCTGATCTTTTCCAACGAACTCGTCGATGCCTTTCCGGCAAAGTGCCTGAGGTGGAATGCCGACGAAGGCGCCTGGCAGGAGATCTACGTGAGCTACGATGCGGCGGCCGGATTGAAAGAGGTCTTTCGTGATTGTCCGAGGGGGATCACTCCGGATATCTACACCTCGATGGTCTTGCCCGAGCGCGCCGACGGTCAGCGCATCGAGGTACTGCCCTCGTTTCGCCGCTGGCTCAGCGACATGTCCCATGATTGGAAGTCCGGTGCGATGCTCACGATCGACTACGGCTGCGAAAATGCCGGGAGCGTTTATCACCGGCGACCCGGCGGGACGATGCGGGCCTATTACCGCCACGAGCGTATCGAGGGTGGCGGAGTCTATCTACGCATCGGGAAACAGGACCTCACTACGGATGTCAATTTCGAAGATCTAGTGAGGTGGGGGGAAGCGCTTGGTTTTGAGTCAGCCGCGCTCACCTCACAAGGCGAATTCCTCGCCCGCCATGGCAGTGGTGGTGATCTCATGGCCGGCGAAGGCGCAGGCGATGCCTTTCAGGTGCTGACGCAGAGGCGGCTGGAGTAACGGCTTCAGAGGCTGTCGGAAAACGCACGCGTTACCCCTGAATTTCAGTGGGATTCTCCTGTCGCCGGCCTCTTTACGCTGAGCCTTATACACATTTTGCGGCGGGAGTGAATCTACCCATGGGATTGTTACGATTCTACCCGTGGTGCGCCCTGCCGTGGTGCCAGGGGAAGACCTTTGAGGGCTTTTGGACTGCCGGACTTGGTCCGTGACGCTTCTTAACGCTCAGTCCGGAGTTAGCTGCCGAATGCTCCCCGCGCGATTGCAAAATCACGCACCCTGCTCAACCCTGCCACATCGACCGTGAACCGGGTGGCCCATCATTCGTGCGACCAAGATGGGCGCCGGAGACAGCCACGAGATGGATCATCCGTGACCGATCGCGATCGGGTTCTTTGCCTCCGAGTCCCATGGCCACTTTCATCTTCCGCTTCACCGCAATGGCAACGACCGATTTCCATTCAGCCTCTTCTCATAATTTAAGGGACAATTTAAGGGACCAATTTAAGGGACAGGCAAATAGTCGAAAAGCAAAAAGCACCTAATTCCCCTGAAACTGTTCAACATCTCCATCATGAGTAACGATTGAATAAAACGCCACTACTTGAGGCTTTATCACTGCATATATCATGCATCTATGACCGCTGCTGTGTCCTCGCAGAAGCCCCGCTGGTCTTGGACTTGGGTGCTGGCGCATTGAGGAAACGGGGGGACCAATTCCGAATCGAACATTCACCCAAAAGCCTCCCCATCAATTCCCTCTTCCCGCAGCCTGTTGCGACCTGATTTGAGATCGTACGCCTTCTGCTTTGGGTATATGATTCGTTTCGGTCTAAGCCGAATGCAGGATCGCCTCTGTCATGCGGAGTGCTTCCAGATTAGCCTTCCCTTTGTGGACCCGAGGCAGGGCAACTCCCTCCTCGAGGGCGTGAGAGGTGATCGCGAAGGTCGGCCGGTCGTCCAGATCGTCCAGATCGTCCGAAAGCGATTCACCTCGCCTCCCGCTCAATCGTCAACAGCGCACTGTCGATCAAATCGAGCGCCGAATCGAATCGATCATCCGCAAAATATAGACTCCACTCGATCTCCCCGTCACTTTTCTCCTCTTTCACCGGATACCCGACGAGGTCGAGGAGTTGAAAGGTGCGCGGGTCGAAGTTGTCGATCTCGACCTGGAAGACGAGGGAGGGCTGGTCTTCGGACTTCTGCGAAGAATCACCCGGCTGGTTGATCTCGATCAAAAGGCGGTATGGCATGGAGGACTCGGACTTCTGCGGCAGGATGTAGTCGGCCGGATCAAAGGAGCTGTTTTCCGTGGGGCTGGAGATGGCGTGGGCGATCGAGTCGAGGTCGGCGTCTCGCTTTTTCGCGTCCTCGAGGGCGGCCTTCCATCCCGCGACTTTGGAGGCCCAGTAGGGAAGCATTTCCTCGGCATCGTCTGACTCAGGCTCGAGGAGAGTCTTGATGTGGTAGTGCGACTGGTTCTCGAGCCAGATGGCGAGGCGCGGGGAATTTTCGGGATCGTAGGAAACGCCGCTCCGGATCTCGAGGACCATCTTGTAAGAGGGATCGGGGCTGTAGCGGTAGATCATGCCGGTCTCCCCGACTTCGAAGCGATCAAGGGCGGGACCGAGGTTGCCGCTCCAGCCGAGCACCGCCCGCACCGGCTGCGGTTGCCACCAGAGCACGGCGGTGACGAGGGCGGTGAGCGCGAGCGCGGTCCAGAGGGTGCGGCTGCGCAGGTGGCGGGCCATCGACCGGGAGCTGGCCGCGACGTGAAAGACCACCAGGGCAACAAAGGCGAATCCTACGAGGGCATGGAGCCCGACCACTTGCAGGGAAAAGGGCCGGATGAAGGCAATCACACCGCTCACCGAGAGAACGACGAAGCTCGCTGCCGTCAGCAGCGTGACAAAGCGCTGGCTCATGAGGCGGGGATGTTAGTGTGAAGCCAGTTCATTCGCCAAGAAAAGAGAATCTGTGTCCATCTGTGGAGCGAAGCGAATCAGTGCTCATCCGTGTTTTCGATTTTGGCACAGATGGGCACAGATTTTCAGAGAGGGGCAATAAAGTTCGCAGAGGCTCATGCCTTTTCCGGCACGATCTGGCCGTGTTCGCGCAGGCGGTCGTGGATCTCCGTCAGGGGAACTTCGAGCGGGGTGACTCCGGCTTTGGCAGCGAGGGCGGCGGCGACTCCGGCGGCCTGGCCCATGCCCATGCACGAAGCCTGGACGCGGAGACCGGAGTTCGCGAGCCGGTCGCTGCTGACACAACGACCCGCCACGATGAGGTCGCGACTGCCTTTGGGAATGAGGGCGCGGAGGGGAATCGTGGGCACGACGCCGGGCTTCAGCGGGGCCGGTTTCACCCCCTCGCGAGTATGCAGATCGACGGGGTAAAAGGCATAGGAGATCGCGTCGTCGAAATGTCGGCCCGTGGTGTAGTCATTCACCGTGATCATCGTCTCGCCCTCGATGCGGTAGCTCTCGCGGAAGCCGGTCTCGGGCTGCAGGTGCATGAGGCGTTTTTTCTCCTGCCGCACTTTCTCGAGGATGGACTTGCGACCCGCGAGGTTCGCCTCGGTCGCGGTGCGCGAGTTGGTCGAGTCGGCGCCGTGGACGTAGAGGCGGTGAATCTGATTGCGACCGGGGCCGTGAGGCTGACCGAGCATGTAGAGAAAGGAGCCGGGCTGGCGCTCTTCCTCGCGGAGGCGTGCAAAGCCGAGCATCCCGACGACTTCGGCACCGCCGGTGCAGTCCACGATCTGGCGGCAGAGAACCCGACGTTTTGTCCCGAAGCCGACGCAATCGACCTGCCATCCCTGCTCGACCCGTGTCACGGTCTGGGGGAATTCGTAGTAGGCGATCTCGACTGCTGCGGCGGCGCATTTTTCCTCGCAGAGGATGGCGTAGAGGAACTGGTTGATGAAGACTTGGTTCTGCCAATGGCGCTGCGGAACCTTCGCGAAATTCGGGAACTCCCCTTCGTCGAGTTCGACACTATCTTTGACGAGCTCCCATCCGATCCCTGCGATGACCTGCTTGCCCCAGGCGTCGAAGAGTCCGGGGAAAGCGACGCCGCCGGTCGTCATCGTGCCGCCGAGTTGGCTGTTGCGCTCGAGTAGGAGAGTTTTCGCACCGAGGCGCCCGGCCTGTATCGCGGCGACGGTTCCGGCAGTGCCTCCGCCGACCACGAGGACATCGACTTCCTGCGTGATCTCCGGCGCTTTTGCCTCTGCGTCGGCAGCGACAGCGGTCTCGCTCGTCGAGGAGATCACCGCCCCGGCCCCGATGAGGGAGCTGTGCAGAAAGTGGCGACGGTTCCAGGCAGGATCTTGTTTTTTCATACGGGAAAGAGATAGACGGGGGCAATCTGACGATCCCGTGCCTGACAGGATAAGTAGAGGATCCTCTTACGAGGGCGGAGGAAAAGCAAAGACGGGTAAGCGGCACGTGAGCAGAAAAACACTGTTCAAGTGTTGACTTTTTCCGCAAAATCGTGAAAAGTGTCTGCATGAACAGAAAAAGACTCAAACGCAGGCATTTCAGTTTCATGTGGGATGGCCTCATCCATCTCGATGATGGCAGTCAGTGGCGTCTCGCGGACTCGGACCGCAGGCACGACGTGACCTGGTGGCACAACGGCGAGACCGTCGATCTCGAGAGCCATCGCGGCAGTCTCGTACTCCACAATCTGGAGCGACGGGAGGATGTCGCCATCGTCGCGGCGATGGAATTGAGGCTCGAGTTGGCGGCGTGAGTTGGCGGCGGCCTCAGCGGAGGGCATTACCAGTCCATGATAGACGAGGGAATCCCGGCGGGCATTGCGTGGATGCGGCGGCAAAAGTGAGGGGGCGCCCGGTAGCGGAGACCGCCGAATCCTTACTTCCGCTCACGTCCCGAGGCGATGGGCATGATTCCCATCTCCCGTGCTTCGGAGACGGAGATAAGTTCGAACTGCGGCTGCTCTTCGTCATCAAAGTTATCGACATTATCCTCGAGCGTCTGCGTGCCCACACCGATTGCGGCGGCGAGGACTTTGAAAGATTTTTCGTGGGTAGTGCCGACTAACTTTTCGGGCACTTCGATTTCGTCTCCGGCTTCGCCGAGGTCAGTCTCGCCGAGCATGGTGGTTTCGAGACCGAGGATGGGGTCTTCGTCGCCCTCGCCAGGATCAAACGCGAGCAGGCAATGACCGGGCACCATCACGAGATAGACGTTGAGTCCGATTTTCCGAAGAATCGATGCCATGAGAACGGTGCCGTCGACGCAGTTCGCCTGCGTTGCATCGATGGAATCGTCGAGAAATCGCACCGTTTGGCTGTAGACCCACTTGCTCGGCGTCGTCGTGGAGATGTCGCTGTATTTGATGCCTCGTTTCTGAAGGACATTCCAGATGGCAAAGACCTGGGCGAGGACTTCGTCGGGGTCACCTGACTGGTAGCCGGTGAATCCGGTGATGACTTTGGTCTCGAGCGCCTCTTTGAGAATGCCATCGACCCAGGGATGGTTTTCGTTCACGTAGGCGGCGAAGAGATCGGAGTAGCTCTCGAATTCCGTCCGGTCCTCGTCGAGGACGACATAGAACGGGCAATCATTGATGGATTTGACCGTGAAAGTTTCCGTCTGAACGGGGAGTTTTTCTCCATCGACGGTGACGGTGAAAGTGGCGGTGACCGGGCGCTGCTCACGGATCTTGTGGAGGGCGTCGAAGTTCCATGCGGCTTTCGGGTAGACGATCGTATCTTCAGCATCCCAGAACATCGTCCCTTCCCAGACCGAGGGATTCAGGATGCCATCGATCGCCATCTCGACGCGCACTTCCGAATCGGCATAGACATCGTAGAGGGTGACACCGATCCAGCCGTTCTCGTCGCCGTAGATCGGGGTTTGCCCTTCCTCGAGCTCAGGGTCGTCATCACTTTTCCGGTCCTCAGCGGTCTCTTCATCGCCATTCCAGTCGACCGTGGCGGTCGCAATGAGAGCGCTCGGGAAAAGGTCTTTTTGCGTGAAGGAGTAGGGTTCGAAGCTAGTGTCCTCGGCCACGGCAAACCCCGCGACAGCGAACGAAAAGAGTAAGCAAGGCGCGAATTTTCATGCCGCACAGGTAAGCGGAATCTTCCGTTCCACAAGGGGGCTAACCCTTCTTCTCAATCACCGCATAGGCGTTGTGATTGTGAATGGACTCGAAATTCTCGGCTTCGACCTTGTACCAGGCGATCCCGGCCTGGGCCTGGGAGGCGGCGGCGACATTGCGGACGAGGTCTTCGACAAAGACGGGATTGTCGTAGGCCCGCTCGGTGACGTGTTTTTCGTCAGGACGTTTCAGCACGCTGTAGAGCTCGCAGCTCGCGCAGCGCTCGACGAGGCGGATGAGATCCTCGATCCAGATCGGCTCGCCGCTAAACTTCACCGCGTAGGTGACGATGCCGCGCTGGTTGTGGGCTCCGCGGGCGCTGATCGCTTTGGAGCACGGGCAGAGGGTAGTGACCGGCACGAGCACGGTGACGATGAAATCCTGCTCCGCGCGCGACGCATCGACATCGAAGATGACCTCGTAGTCCATCATGCCCTCTTTTCCGCTGACCGGAGCGGGCTTTTTGAGAAAGAAGGGAAAGCGGAACTCGACGTGGGCGCGGTGGGCGTTGAGCCGTTTGAGCAGCTCGGCAGGGATGCCCGAGATGGAGTGGACATCGAGGACCGGTCCATGCGAGTTCAGCACTTCGACAAAGCGACTCATGTGCGTGCCCTTGTACTCCTTGGGCAGATCGACGGCCATGGAGATCGTTGCGACGGTGCCCTGCTCGGAATTGGCCTTGTCGCGGATCCGCAGGGGATAACGCAGACTTTTCACCCCGACGCGATCGATCGCGAGATTGCGGGAGTCGGGCTGGTTCTGGATGTCGGTGAGGTTCTCCATCGATAAATAAAAAGCCCCGGGGGGGACCCGGGGCTTTCAAAGCGAGATTGGCATCCGGGTGCCGGACTAAACGCCCTTACCACGTGGGGTTCAAGTGCCACTTGGAGGCAAATGGCTCGAGCTCTTCGCGCATCGGCCAGTGATCGGGCTGCGGCTCGATGCCCTCGTGGCGGAGGCTGGCGCCTTTCAGCTGCATGCATCCTTCGTTGTTGCCGATTTCCATGACGATTCTGACTTCGTCCGGCGTGAGGGTGATGTCGGGCAGGGCGGCGAATTCGGCGACTTTGTCCTCGATCGTGCGGGCGTCATCGCCGGCTTCCTGCACGAAGGTCGGCCCTACGGATTTCACGGGTGCCTGGCTGAGGTCCCAGACGCAGGCGAACTGCAGCATCGTGAGACCATATTTCTCGGCGATGGGACGCATCGCCTCGAGTTTTTCGTTGCCGTGCTCGATCCACCCGTCCGGGCGGTAGCTGCGGTGATCGCCGTCTTTGAAAAAGTGACCGGGTTTCACGTCGTCGTGGAAGATGCCGCCGAAGTCGACGACGCGGGCGAGGATATCGACGTTGAACTCGTTCGCGATGGGGAGGACGTAGCGACCCGGCCAGGGCTCCATCGGATTGAGGATGATCATCGCGGAGGAGAGGTGCTCGTGGAAGTTCTCGATGCAGTAAGCCATGTCGATGGCGAAGCCGTTCGCCGGACCGGGGGCGATGCCGGTCTCCTTCGCGAGGCCGTGCTCGCGCAGGGTCGCCATCGCCTCCCATACGTCGGGCGAGGAGTAGCCGATGGAGTCCGGATTGTGGAGCATGACGATGTCGAAGTGGCTCGTCTTGCAGCGGTCGGCGCAGGCGCGGGTAGCGCGCTGCAGATACTCCGCGTAACCATCGGGTCCGCGCAGGTCGGGGTGGGTGAAGCGGGCGTAGCCCTTCGCCCCGGCGCGAACCCCGTCGTAAATGTCGTGCCCTATCATCGCGACGAGGCAGTAGCTGTCCCGGTCGTATCCCTCGAGCGCCTCACCGAGGAGCTTGTCTCCCTGCCCGATGCCGTAGACGTCAGAAGTTAGGAACGTGCGCACGCCCTGATCGTAGGCCTGACGAACGAGATTTTTCCAGCGCTCTTCCTCGAGACGCTGGCCGAAGTGCATGAAGCGTCCGCCGCTCCAGGATCCGAAGGCTGTTTTCGTGAGATTCATCCGTCACCTGTCGTCAAAAACCGCCCCATCGTCAAGAAGCGCAAGAGCGGACGCATCCATCGAGGCAAAAATTGCGTCCCTTTTTGGCAATCCGGGTCCGCCCGGGAGCGCGGGGAGCCCCTCGGAAGGGCAAAAATGGCGATTCCCATTTCCCCCGCACGATGCCACACTGCGACATGGCGAGACTGTCAGAGAAGGCCAAAAGCCGCATCTACGCAAATCTGGAAAAATACGCCCGATCCGGCATGGGCATGGAGAAGGCCTGCGATTCGCTGCTGGGTCAGCCCCGCCTCTCCCGCACCGAGCGCGACATCTACCGGGGCATCCTCTCTGGGGTGAAGAGCGGGCGCAGCATCGGTGACGCGCTCGGCGCCTCGAGTAGCGCGGTCTCGGCCCTCGAACACGAGGTCGTCGCCGCGTCCGAAGCGGGCGGCCGTCTCGAAAAGGGCTTCGCCCACCTCGCCGAGTACTATCGCCGCGTCGACCGCACCCGCCGCAAGATCCTCAAGGGCCTGACCTATCCTCTCGTCCTCATTCATGTCGCGATCCCCGTCTCGACCCTGGCGGTGGCGGCTTTCAGCAGCTTTTCCCTCGACGGCGAAAGACCTGCCGGAGGCTATCGCGAGGCTTTCCTGAACAGTGGCAAATTGATGCTCGCTGCCTACGTCGTGGTATTTTTGGGAATCATCGGGGCCGCTTTCCTCAACCGACTCGGCCGCACCTCGGGTGTCATCGACGGGATCCTCTGCCGTGTCCCTCTCCTCGGGCGGGCGCGTCGATCGGTGGCGATGGAGCGTTTTTCACAGGTCTTCGAGATCTTCCTTCTCGCCGGGAAAAAAATGAGCGACGCCCTCGACGGAGCCGGCCGTGCCTCGGGCAGCGGCCTCATCCGCGAGGCCGGGGCGAGGGGCTCTCGCATCGTCGCCGGCGGCGACCCGCTTGCGGTGGCCCTCTATGCCTCGCCATCGGCCTTCCCCGATGATTTTTCCCGCGGCATGGCCGCCGCCGAGGAGTCGGGCCAGCTCGATCGCGAACTCGCCGAATGGGGACGTTATTACTCCGAATCCGCCGCCGAGGCCATGGATCTCCTCGCCGAGTGGGCCCCGAAACTTTTCTACTGGGGCGTTCTCCTGCTCGTCTCGGCGATGATCATACGCGCCGCGATGGCCTACCGCGATCTCATTGAGGGGCTTCTAAACATTGGGGGATAAGGGCTCAGCACGACCTCCGCTGCGTTCTGCCAATACACCGTATCGAAACTCGTGAGAAACCGTTGCAAAAGGTCAGCGCTTAAGCCTGATCTGAGCTAATCCGGGGAAATCTGTGCCAATCCGTGTTCAAGCATTCGAACACAGATGAACACAGATGAACACAGATGATCACAGATGATCACAGATGATCACAGATGATCACAGATGATCACAGATGATCACAGATCCGCTTTGCTCCCTCAGATTGGCACGGATTGGAAAAAGCCCGGGAACCGAAGAAGGGACCCAAAATTCATTTTCCCGCGAGTTTTGCAACGGTCTCGTAAGAGTTTTGGCGGTCTGAGCCATCGCCCGAAGGTCTCACGGACCTCATCACACTGGTAACGAAGGGGGGCCGCAGGATGCGGTTGCAGGGAGAGAGAATCGTTCGGGAGGGCGGGGAGGTGTTGAGTTAGTGTTCGATTGGGAATTGGCTCTGACTCCGTCTCCCGCTTCCCTGTAGCTGGCCTCTGCGAGGCCGGATTGCCCTCTCTCGCGCCCTTTGGCCGGCGGTCTCCCTTCATCACCCGATCATCGTGACCAGCCTCGCAGAGCTGAGCACGAAAAGCGGAACTCGAATAATCCAACCACAGCGGGAGTCCTTGATCAACCCGCCACCCCTCAGCAACTGCCCCGCGCGGCTCCTTTTAGCCATCAATGGCCGAAGGAAAGGCTCCAACCCCAAAAAGAAGATTCCGACCGCTGAGAAGTAACGTGTGCGACGGGGGGGCGTTTGAGGAAAGAGTGGATCACACAGGAGGGGAGGGCTGTTGGATTAGTGTTAGTTTTGGAATTGGTTCCCTGACCCAGTCCACCAGTGAATTCCGTGCTGGTCACCGAGATGAGCCACGTAGATCGTGGTGAGGAGAAACCGCCACACCGCAGTTTTCAGCGGAATTAGACCAAACTCGTTGTAATAGGAGCGTAAGGGTTGAAAAAGGGAATTCCCGGCGATAGGATTCGTGAATTCTTCCCGGGTCGTATCCCTACCGATGGACTTTCCGAACCGCCTCCTCTTCGCCGCCATTTGCACACTCTACGCGCTATCCGGTAGCAAGGCAGGGGCGGCGGAAGATCTCCTGCCCGACATGGTCGTGCGGGAAAGAGACCTCCTGCGCCACGACCACGTCACCGACGGGAATCGCGTCCTTCTCCGCTTCGCCAACGGCACCCCGAACATCGGCGCGGGGCCTCTCCACGTCGTCGGTGTCCTCCCCGCCAATCCGGACGGCACCCAGAGCGTGAACCAGCGCATCTTCCGCGACGACGGGACCCATTATGACCGGCCCGCCGGACGTTTCACCTTCCACCCCGGCCATGACCACGTCCATGTCGAGGGATGGGCGATCTACCGACTCCGGGCCAGCCTTCCCGGCGGCGGGGTCGGGGAGGTCCTGCTCGAGAGCGCCAAAACGAGTTTCTGCCTCCTCGATTCCGCCCCGTACGACACCTCGCTCACGGGCTACCGCCCCTTTCGAACCTATCGCACCTGCGGCGAACTCGCGCAGGGGATCTCAGTCGGCTGGGTCGATGTCTACGAGAAAAACCTCATCGGGCAGAACATCAATGTCCTCGGTCTCCCCCCGGGCAGCTACTGGCTTGAATCAGAGGTCGATCCCGACAATCGCATTCTCGAGCTCGACGAGGACAACAACATCTCGAGAATTCTCGTGGAACTCACCGAGCCCACCTTTATAGACGGGCCGCTCGAAGTCGTTCCCGTCGATCATCACGGCGACAATCACAATCGCCCCGACCTTCGCCTCGGAATCAGCCCCGATCCCGCCAGCCATCTTGGTAATGATGTCTACGAATCCGGCGGCGGGAGCTCGCAGGATCATTCCGATCACCCTCACTCTGATCACGGTCACCCGGCTCTGACTCAGGTCCTGCGTCTCGAGTTGAAGTCGATCCGCGCCCGCACTTTTTTCGCGTCTCTTCAGAACGAGAGCGGCGACCGCCGCAACTGCCGGCTTCATTGTCGCGCTGGCGGGTCCCGGCAGCTCCGGGTCGTTCACTTCGACACCTCCGGTCCGCAGCCCCGCAACATCAGCGCGCCGATGAACGGTCGTGGCAGCGTCTTCGGCATGGCCAGTGACGAACTCAAGACCTTCCGCACTCGAGTCTCTCTCTCACGTCGATCAAAAGGCAGCTTCAAGCGCGGGAAACGGATTCGCGCGGCTCTCGGGCTCACAAGCCAATACGGCGGTATGATCGACGAAGGATGGGTCTACGTCACCTTTCGGTAGTCCTGCGCTCGCGATTTGGCCTTCGGCAGGAGAGGTGCCGAAGGGTGGAAAAGAAACCATCGGCTCACCTCTCAGCGACGTTTTCGCGAAGAACCCCTGAGCAGAGCGCGGACGCGGTCAGCCCCGACTCCGGGATAGGAGGAAGTCGCGATCAGCTCGAGCGAGTTCACACCCCCGGGGCGTTGGCCCGCAGAGACACGAACGTTGACATCGATCAACCAGAGGTCAGAGGGCGCGATCAATCCGGGGCGCAGTCGCCCCGAAAGCAGGGCGGCGGTCACCGTGCGACCGCCGAGCCGGAAGTCCGGACGCAGGCCTCGCCCCGTCGATCTCGCCCGCAGAAAGGGAGAATCCGGGACAAGCCGGTCGTTCTCGAGGGTCACGAAAAAGCGGGTTTGTCCGCGAGGCGCAAGGGAGAGGTTCAGGGTCTGACCGACTGCGGAGAGATTGTAAACATCGTCACCGCGAGGGTGCGGTCGCTTTGCCGCGATCCACTGATCGGGCTGGTAGCCGGTCGCGACAGCAGAGAGAACCGCCTCGGTGGAGTCAGGATAGAAAAAGGAGCCGATCGCGGGATCGCCCCCGGCGAGCGGTCCAGGGTCGGCCCGGTGGCCGAGGAAGTCGGCGGGAATGGGGGCGGCGACCAGACCCGGGGCGGAGATCCCGACACGGAGAGACTCTCCTCCGTCGCGTTCGAAGTAAGCCACCTCGAGATGATGGCGACCTGCGCCGAGGGAAACGCGGGCGCGCTTTTCGGCGAGAGCGTGAAGTCCGTCGAGATCGATGCGAAGAGTCCCGTCGATCCAGAGCCGACTGCCTTCGTCGGACTCGAGGGTGATCTCGTATTCTCCCGCCGACGGAACGAGAAGGTCGCCGTAAAAGCGCAGGGCAAAATCATCGTTTCGGAGGCGAGGTGTGAGATCGATCACCCGAGCGACGCCGGAGCGTGTCGGGACGAGGGTGGAGAAATCGGGGAGACGCTGCAAACGGATCTCGTAGTAGTCGTAGCGCAGCCCTTCGAGCTCGATGGGCTCGCGGAACTCGTAGAGAGATTCGGACGCGGCGGCATTCGCGTTGCCGTTGAGGTCGGTGAGGCGATCAGACGGCAGGGCGATCGAGACCGGACCGGGGGAGACGGGCGTCAGAGTCGCGGTGTATTCCGCTCCGGATCCATCGAGATCGGTCAGCTCTGCGTTGCTCGTCTCGAAATCCCCCGCGCTACGGGCCGCGACCGCCTCGGAGAAAGAAAGCCGCACCCGTTTCGGGCCATAGAGAATCGTCCCCGAAGGCGAGATCGCGGTGAACCGGGGGGCGACGTGGTCCGCAGGTCCCGGCCCCTGAATCAGCCCCCCGGGGGTCGCCGCCGGATCGAGCGACCGGATCCACGCGGTCACGATCGAGACGGCGGTCTCATCGACGCGTGACTTTGCGAGCGGCGGCATCGCGAGGGACTCTTCCGCCGAGGCGAGATGGTAGTGGAGGAGGGAGCGGCTCTCGTCTCCCGGTTGGAGGAGGACCGCCCCCTCGATCCCGAAAGGGTTCGCCGCCGGAACCCCGATGAGGTTTTGAAAAAAGGGAGCGATGGGGAGCCGCAGGTCGAAGCCCGTGGGTGCGGTTCCTCCGGCCCGGTGGCAGTGCGAGCAATTCATATCGAGGTAGGATCGCGCCCGTCGCTCAAGCGTGGCCGTGCCGTCTTCGAGATTTTTGGCGGTGAGGATCGCGGGGAGGCGACTCTCGTCCAGGGCAGGGGTGAGAAACCCGAGTCGATTCAGGGTGACGAGTTGGTTCGCGCTGCGGCCCGTGGCCGGGTAGGACTGCGGTCCGTTGAGATGCCGGGCCTTGAGACCGAGGACGTGGCCGGCGGCGGCGTTGTGGCAGGTGATGCACTCCGCGCGGCTCGGGAAATGCCAGACGAGAGAATCGTCGGGCGAGATCTCGATGGTCGATTCGACGGCTTCGCCCGGCAACAGGTCGGCCTCGCTCTGATCTTCGCGCCATCGGTAGGTGAATCCGAACCAGACCCCGTCGGATCCGCGCACGAAGAATCGAGTCTCGACACGGAGCCCGCCGAAACCGAAATGTTTCACGAGGACGGTCCCGTTCGGAAAGGCCCACTCGCCGGTCTCGGAGTAGGCGATGCGCTCGCCGGGCGAGTTGGGCGTCCCGTCATTGGGAATCGCGATCCAGCGCTGTTTTGCGGCTCCGTCGGACCAGAAACCCTGGATCGGCGCGTAGGGGATCAGGGAGGTCGCGGGGGAAAGCGTCGTGAGATCGGTGAAGGCCCCGGTGAGGGAGAGCAAGGCGGGCGGCTCGGGGAGGGATTCCACGTTGCGAACGAGTCGTTGGATGACGCCGCCATCGCGATTGGTCCCGGCGAGGGAGAAGGCGTAGAGTTCGCCATCCGCATCGGCGGCGAAGCCGGATAGACCAACGTGGCGGCCCCACCCCTCGCGCGCCTGTGTCACGAGGTCGGTCGCGACCCATGGTCCGCCGGGACTCTGAGAGAGTGAACGAATCACCCCCGTGTTCCAATCCCCGTAGACATAGTGACCGACGAGATCGGGATGGTCCCCGCCGCGATAGACCAGACCGCCAATGATGCAGCCACCCTGCTGCCGGCCATATTCGAACAAAGGCGGCTTCTCGATTCCGAGCAAAGGTGACGGGCTTGCCCTGGTGCCGGCCAGAGTACCCTCGCGATAGGGCCATTGGTAGTTCGCTTCGCGCGAGAGGAGATTGATTTCCTCCCGCGAATTTTGGCCGACATCGCCGACCCAGAAGTTACCGGAAGTCTCGTCGAAGCTCATCCGGAAAGGAGATCGCAGGCCGATCGCCCAGAATTCTTCGAGCGTTTGACCGCCCGGACTCTGCCACGGATTGTCATCGGGATTAAAGTAGCCCCGGGAAAAAGAGGGAGGCCATCCGTTTGGCGGAGCTACGGCGCTCTGCGGCTGCCGACGGATCGGATGGGACCGCGCCGGGTCACGATCAACGTCGAGCCGCAGAACCCCCGAAAAGAAGCCTCCGTCGATTTTTTGAGCGCTGCCGTAGGAGTCGTTGACGCTACCCTCGTCACCGAGGGAGAGGTAGAGGAATCCCCCAGGACCAAAGACGAGACCACCGCCGTTGTGCCAGTTGTTGCGATCATACTGCTGGATAAGGATGAACTCCGAGGCCGGATCGATCACCGAACCGGGGCCGTTCCAGGAAAAGCGGGAGAGGCGCAGGTAGGCGGGGTGCAACCGGGACTGGTCCGGAGTGTAGCGGTAGTAGACGAAGAGTTCGCCCGCGTGGGGAGATCCCGCCTCGCCGAACTCCGGATGCAGGGCGACCCCGAGGATTCCGGATTCGTTCAGGGAACTGACCGACGGAGAAATGTCCAGAATCGTCGTTTTAGTGGTCGTGGTAGGATCGTTCCCGATCACGACGAGACGTCCGATCTTTTCCGCGACGAGGAGCCGGGAGCTATCCGGGACCGGAAAGGCCGGCAACGACGAGCATCGGGACTATTGAGGGCAGGCGCATCAGAGGGTGGGGGTATCCTACTCCCTTCCCGGCGAGGCTGCCGAACTTATCCCGCCCGATGGCGATCCACGAAGTACTTCATGGTGTGGTAGACGACCGAGCGTAGATCGTGCCGGGACTCCCAACCGAGCAAAGCCCTCGCCTTGGACACGTCGGGGATGCGCCGGTCGCAATCCTCGTATCCGGGGCCGTAAAACTCCTCGGCGGGGACATCGACGATTTCGGGATCGGGATCGCCGGGCTTTCGGAACTCTTCGTCGAAGATCGATTTCAGGAGCTCGGCAAGCCCGCGAATCGTGGTCTCGCTCGGGAGATAGTCGATGCGTGGTCCGATGAAATTGGAGGGGCGGATGATCGTGTAGTTCAGTCCATCTTCGAGCCCGTAGGCGTGGAGGACACGCTCGAGGAGCTGCTTCGCGCAGGCATAGATCCAGCGATGGTTTTTCACCGGCCCCATGATAAGCGGGGACGTGTCCTCGTTGAAGGGAAACGCCATCCCGGCGGGATCTTTGCCGAGGACCCCCGCGACGGTGCGCCCATAGACTTCGCAGGTGGAGAACTGGACGATGCGTTTCGAATATTTCACGCAATGCTCCACGATACGCAGGTTCTCGGTGAAGTTGAGGTGAAAGACATCGAGGGGATGCGTCAGGTAGAGGCTCGGGTTCGCCACCGCAACAAGATCGACGACGAGATCGTGGTCTTTCACGAGTGACTCGAGTGCATCATCGCGGCTGCGAATATCGTGGCGGTGGAACGTCAGCCGGGCGTGCTCGAGTTGGCCCTCGAGCTTTTCTCCGTCAATGTCGATCGCGGTTAGCTCATGGCGATCGTCGGCAAGGAGCCGCTCTCTCTCGCTGCCCCTCCCAGCATGCGTGATCCCTCGACGAGATCGGACTCACCCTCGAGGATGGGTTCGAGCAGATCGAGAACCAGTTCGGGCGCATACTGACCGTCGCCGCGGACGATCGCGAAGGCGCGACAACCGAGTCGCAAGCCCCCCTTCAGACCGGTCTTCTGGGCGCCGCCATAACCCCGGCTTTGCTCGTGATGCACCACCCGGATGCCGGGTTGTTTGATGGCGAGTCCGTCGGCAACACGCCCCGTTGCGTCAGGACTGGCATCGTCGATGATCAGGGGGAGACCGCCGCGACGATAGAAATCATAGGGGAGGCGGGCGACCGTGGCCGCGAGACCCCCCTCGGCCCGGCAGTCGGGCACCACGACGCAAAACTCAGCGGACATGGGGGCGGGCGTTCGCCCCGGCAGCAATTGAATGGTTAAAAAAAATCGCCCTCCTTGCGGTAGGGCGATTCAGAAACTTGTGACGGTAAAAAGACCGGCTCCCGGTCTCTCTCGCTCAGAACGCGACGTTCAACGAAACCCCTCCGTGGAGGAGGTCGGACTGGGCCTGGTTGGTCCCGAAGATCCCGTCAACCACCCAGGTATCGGGCGCTCCGAGATAGCCGATGTAGGGGGTGAGGGTGGTGCGGCAGTTCAGAACGATGGGAAGAGAGGCATTCGCGTAGTAGTTGTTCCAACCACTTGGTCCCCAGTAGCCATCGGTGTAGGTCACCCCGGCACCCAGAACGAGACTGACGTCATCGGTAAGGGTGAAGGCTTTCCTTACCCCGAGATCGTGAAACCAACCGGACGGCGCGAAGCCGCCACCACCGAATCCATACGCCATGCCGTAGTTGAGATCGACAAACCCAAGACTGCGGGAGATGCCGAAATTAGCCTCACCATAGCCGCCAATCGGGCGGACGTTACTGCGGAATTCGGGGAAGGTGTATTGCGTGTAGCCGAGATTAAAGTCAAAACCCGCGAAAGTCCCGAGATCCGCGCTGGCATAGAGCCGGAGTTCGTCGAGCCCAGCCCCAAAAGCGCTGTCGTTGATGCCGTTGAGATACCAGGCACCCACGGTGATGGGGAGAGGGAGCCCGTCAATGGTGTAGTTAACATCAGTCCAGACACTATCGCCGGCGAAGGCGACACCCCTGAAAATGTAGTCGGTCTCATAGCCGACGCTGAGGCTTCCCCCGAGATCGACACATTCTTCGATCGGAGTCTTGTCGATGGGTGCCTTGCCCCAATCACCGGCTTGGAGACCGATGGTGGTGGCGCCAATCAAGGCGACGAGGATGGATTTTTTCATGATGGGATGGGTGCTGTGGAAGCGGGTGAAGGATGACTGACGTGTGCCGGAAAAGAAATTTGTAAGACTCTGTGTAACCATTAACGAGGGCCAAATGGGAAACGGGGGGTATTGGGGCGGCGGTTGGGTCTCGGCTTGGGTAGCCCCTGACCGGTCAATTGGGTCGAAGCGGAGACCTCGACTGGCACCACAGGGTATTCGCCCTTGCCCTCTTCGGGAGCGCCCGCTTCAACGAAACCGAACTCAACCCGGGGGGTGTAGAAACCTTTAACGGTCAATGTTCCCGTGCGCTGGCCTTCACCCTTGGGCCGGAAGCTCACCGCTACGGAGGTCGACTCACCGGGTGCGAGTGCCGTCTTTGGAATCGCGGAAGTGGAGAAATCCCGTGAGCCTGGAACGTCGATCGAAAGACTGAGGCCGGTCAGGGGCGCATTGCCATTGTTTTTAATCATGACTCTCTTTGTTCCACCCGACTTGCCGCGGATGGTTTTTGGGAAAGCCCCGGGGTGGGAAAGGGAGAGGGACGGATTCGGCACGAAAGGAATCACCTCGTAGGTGATGGAATAGGGGTAAAGCCCCGAACTGTGAATTTCCCCTTCGATCACCGAGGCTTCGGGCTCAGAATCCCACCAGTCGTCCTCTGCGGGTCCGACGAGGAAGGTGCCGGGGACAAAAAGGGAGAAGGGGATATTGCTCGTCGTGACAGAGCCGGCCCCCGTGATTGGATCGCCGTAGGAAAGTTCCCCGCTCAAGAACTCACCCAGAAACCAACGATCGGCTTCATAGGTATAGAAATTACCTAAAGGTTGGATAAAAGTCTGCGCCGGGCACTCCTCCGGCGACTCGATCTCTGACGTAAGTATGGGGTTGTCCGGCATCGTCAGCGTGAGCCCACTGGGAAGGGAAATGCCGCCGTTTTCGAAGTCTCCGAAGTCTCCGATGTCTCCGTTTGCGGGAGGACTGGCAGAGTCCAAGGAGAAGTTCGTTACGAATTGTGGAAATGGCAGGGAACTCTGCATGTAAGCCGTCCCACTGAGGCTGAATTTGACGTCCCCGTTCTCCTGTTCTTCCACAGTGACGGTAAGGTCGCCGGCAGGAATCTGCTGGGCGATCACCGACGCGGCGGGAATGAGAGAGAGAACTCCGGCCAGCGCAGCGAGGAGGGAAGTTCGGATGGAGAGTGGCTTGACGTAATTCATGATGACGGTTGCGGGTTGTCCTGTTGAGTCCCCGGACCCTAGCAGCAGAATAAAGCATGAACACCCGTGGTAAAGGGTTATTTATGCTGGTTTGGAAAGATCCCCTTTTATTGTTCAGCTCTGCTACATTCCGTTAAGGGGCAGGAAAATCACTCCCGGTCTCGCACTCTCCCTGGTTCTGATCCTCGCCGCGATTTCCGACCATTTCGCGCCCGACCGCTGCGCCTACCCGGCCCACACCGGGCTCGGGATCGCGCTGATCTGGGAGATCGCCGCCCCGGCGGGAGCCCGGCGAATCCCGGGGAAGGTTGACTGGGTCGCGTTGATCCTGGTCCTGATTCCGCCATCGCTCCTGACGACACGGCAGAGTCTCGTCTGGAAAGATGCCGAATCGCTCTGGCGCCACGCCATTAGGGCAAAGGGGCCGAGTTACCTCTCGCGGAACCAACTCGGCCTGACGCCGATTCGAAACGGTCTCGTCGAGGAAGGCCTCGGGGAACTGCGCTCGGCGGTGACGGAGAATCCGGAAAATCCCATGGCGAAGGGCAGTCTCGCGATCGCCTGCGTCCAAAACGCTTATCTGAACGGGGGGGTGAGACATTTTCAAGAGGCCGGGACGAGTTTGCCGGGAAGGGAGCGGTTCCGCGCCGGCATCATCGCTTCGTGCCTCACCGCCGGGCGTAAGGACCTCGCGACGACGCTTGGGAAGGGAGCGGTCGCTGAAGATCCCGCTCAAGCCACCGTCCGGATCGGGTCGGGTGACTACTTCTACGGCATCGCAGATCACGAGGAGGCCATGAGGCACTACGCCGAGGCGGCTAAACTCGATCCCCGGAGCTCCCACGCCGCCGTCAGTATCGGGGCACTGTTGATCCGCCGCGGATCGGTCGAAGAGGCGAATCCCTGGCTATCTCCGCACCTACGTGCGGGCTCTCGCCGCGAACGGGCGAGGGGAAGAAGCAAAAGCGATCGCCGCCGTCGGCCTCGAGTCCGTTGCCGCCCTGCGCGCGATTGAGCCGTTGGAGAAGCCCTGGACGACAGGGGGAACTCGACAGCCTGACGAAATGGTTCGGCGGGATCGCGGGTGCCCCGGAGCTCTGAACGGAAGGCCTCAGCCATCGACAGGAGAGGATTCCTTCCTCTACCCCCTCAAGTATCGTCCAAAGACCGCATCCGGATCATCCGGGGCGTGCCGGTGAAAGGAAATGGTCCGGCGTCCTGCGAGCGATTCGGGCGGATAGGCACCCGGCGGCTCCTGATGGAAACCTTCGTCATGGATCACTGCGATCCCCATCTTTTTCAGGCAAAGCCCGACCCACATGTCGTCCGGAGTGTCGAGGGGCGGTGGTTCGTTTTCCCTAAGCAGGGCCCCCAGGCCCGCGCGATTCATTGCCATGCCGCCGCCCATCGTGATGTAGTCATACCCGCCTCCCGGAAGATCATGCCCGTAGCCGTAGCGCTGGCCAACAAAGAGCGGCTCATCCCGACGGCCCGAAAAGGAACCGAGCGCCTGAAGCAACCGCGAAACGGAGAGCAGGGTATCGTCATCGACAATCACGAACCACTCCCGCTCCCCATGATGATCCATCAGGTGCCGCGCGATCGCATGGAACTTTTGGCCATGGCCACGCGATGAGTTCGGAACACCGACCGGGATCGTCGGGATCGCAGGGTCATGGACATCGCTGTAGAAAAGGAGGTGCGGCGCATCGCCTCCCCACGTCCTCTGCAGCACCGGGATGCGGGAGTGGTGATTCCCCTCATGCGTCTTCACCGCAAACACGACATTCCCGGCGCGAACCGGGCTGGCGTGTGAAGACGGGGAAGCCTGGATCAGACCGGCCAGTCGCGGTTCATCGGTCAAGTCGATCCCGCAGGCCCGCACCGCGTCGGCGAGTTCATAGGCGGGATCGATGTGGAAAGAGGCCTTCGGAGTCCTCGTTCGCCACGCCTCGACGAGGCGCAGCAGGAGCGGCCGACTCAGGGCAAAGCCGCAGCGGAAATCGGGATAGCTCAGTTGGTCCTGGCGGTAGTGATGAATGATCGTGGGACGGATCTCGCAGAGCGCCCGACCGAGAAAAATCCCGGAGCGGGGGTCGTGTTGCGCCAGCCATTCCACGATGTCGCGGTGACGGGCGGGGAGATCCGCCGGGGCAAAGAAGACCCAATCTACCCCGGCATCGAGCTTTTCCACAAGCGCGGGGAGCATCGGGAGAATCGTCCACCCGCCCGGGATGGATTGAATCAGATCAGCGGACACAAACCTCACCTCTGGACCTGCCGGTTGCTTGAACGCCCGGCGCGGCTCGACGGGGCCGAATGCGGTATCATCCGCATTGCCCGGGTGGTGCGCATCGCCGCAGAGCACGTTCCATGTCGCGCCCGGCTCCCATGATTGCGCCGCCTCCCGTGTTTCGAAAACCGTGTGGCTGAAGGTGGAGATCCGCGTGCCGATGAAGGCAGCGCTCTCGAAAAGGATGGCCTGCTCCAGGGCGGCGCGTTCCAGATCGCAGAGCTCCGGCGCGGAGTCCGGCGCAAGGGTCATCATGCCGAGCCCGGCTGCCTCCACCCCGGCGCGCAGCTTTGCGATTTCGTCCTCCGCTGCATCGGTGGCCACGAACACCATGCGCAGCGCATGGCTGCGGGCATGAAGGGCGATCTGGTCCGCCGCCACGCCGGGCGAGGGCGAATGATCCGCATGCACCCTGCGGAAATCCCCGCGCCGCCAGTGCACCCCCAGATAAGGCTCCTGCGGCCGCAGCCGCGCCGCCAGATCGCGGATTCCCTTTGCGGGACGCAACGCGAGTATCACCCGCCAATACGCCGCCGAGTCGAAGACACCTCCCCAGTTCATGGTCTCTGCATGCGAGAGGAACACACCGCTGACATCGCGACCGGAGTGGCAGCAGGTTTCCCGGGCGAGAAAATTCGATTGCGGAGAGAAAAACGCATCGATGGCCTGCACCGATGACCATTTCAGCCAATCGGCCGGACGGCAACGGCAGCCGATGGGATCCGGTTCCGCATCGCGCGGCTCCCAGCAATCCGGCGGCGAACCGGACATGGGAAGCATTGCCATGACACGTGGAGAAGCCCGCAGTTGGATCAGACGCCAGGGTGCCGCAGGATGCTCCGCCACAAAGGTTTCGAGATCCACAACCGCCATGCCCATCCACCGCGCGAGGTGCTCAAGGTCGATCAGCCGCGACCAGGGCAAGCCCCCGGGCGGATGCCCACCGGCGCTGACATGCGGTGTCGGACAGATCGGCGCGAGCGCCAGGCTCAGCTCACCGTTCCACTCCGGCGACCACGACCGGCGGTAAGCGGCCGCCTGCCCGACCGCCAACACCATCCGCACCATGACCTGGCGCATCAGGTTGTATCCCTCCCCGGGGTTCGTGGAAAAGGAGATCACCGTGCGCGATCCCTGTGCGCCGCTCATGACCCCACCTCGCGTCTGGCTTTCACACCTCCGTAGGCGAGCGCGGCCCGGCCGAACAGCGAGCGGGCCGTGATGACGGCGGAGTCGACTTGGCTGAAAAGGAAAAACTCCGCGCAGGTGCGCAGCAGGCGCTGCCTGACGGCATCGTCCTCCAGTGCGTTGCGCGAGTCACGGGACGTGTGCAGCACGCTGGACTCCAGGTGGAACGCATCGAGACCCGCGGCGTCCAGCTCACCTTTCACTCGCGACTTCAGTTCCTCATCGTCGCTGATGATCAGAACCTTCCAGCCTGCCCCGTCCGCATCCTGCGTGAGATCTACCGCAGCGTCCACAAACTCCGCCTCTTCGCCCGGTCGGAGAAATGCGGCATCCGGTGGCAGCGCGGTGCCGGTGCGGAGCTGCAGGCCGAGCACCCGGTTGCCATTGTACGCCGCCGCATGCTCCGCCATGATCGCCAGCACTTCGGCGGATGGGGAAATGACTCCCTGGAAAAACCCGGAGTGACTCATCGGTGGCAGCGGCGGCAAGGCTTCAGCGGCTTCCACGAGGGGGTCGCCCAAGGTCGGATGTCCCGAGACCGGCAGCACGCCGACACCACCCTTGGAAACCGGGGATTCGTGCTTCGCCCAATCCCAGCTCAGCCCCGGCGAGCTGAACCCGAGCCGCCAGGTGCGGTCGTCGCCTCCGTCGAGGTCGATGAAAAACAGCCTCCCGCTGCGCATCGCAAGCTGCAGCCAGGCGGAGAAACCGAACAGCGAATCGCCCAATCCTGCCCGCGGCGACCAGACCAGCGCCTGCAGCCCTGCGGGCACAGGTTTCCCCGTATCCAGCGCGGCGAGCGTGGCGGCGTGCCAATCCCGATAGGCCTCGAGCGTGGCGGCATCGCCCCGGGGTGCGGCGGCCGGGCTTGCATCCTCGACAGGTGGCGGCGTCGGAGCGGATGCGATATCGCTGAGGAAAAGGACGATGATGGACTCCAGCCCGAACGCGGTTTCGCTGAGCACCGTCCCATCCGCGCCGAGCAGCACGGCGGCTGGCACCTCGCCGACCTGGAACTCACCCACCGTGGTGCGCGCCTCGTAGACCCCGTCGCCCTCCAGCTCCAGCCGCCCGCCCGTACTCATCACCGCGAAATCGACCTTGCCGCCGTGCATTTCCTGCCAGCGCCGGACTTTTGAAATCGCCTCACCGCTGTCCACAGATGTAGGACTGGTGAAAAGCAGGAACAGCGGCTTGCCCTTTCCGGGCAGATCCGCGAGCGCCACCGGGCCCGTTGACGACACGAGCTCGAAGCCCGGCGCGACCGTGCCGATCGGCAATCCGCGCCCGGTCCTCGCGACCTCCGGGATTTCCTCCCCGATCGGTGCCTCGCCGACAGCCTCCAGCAACATCGCGGTGATCTTGTCCACGCCGTATTTCATCTCCGTCTGGATCCTGCCATCAGTCCCGACGACTACCGCCCCGGGCGTCGCCGCCACTTTGAACGCACGGCCGATTTTTTCCCCGTCGAAAAGCATCAGCTCGCCATCCGCGCGCTGCTCCTGTTCCTTGTTCGCCTCGCGGTCGCCGGAGGTCACCAGCACGAAGGTCATTTTCGAGCCGAAGCGCTCGCGCCACTCCTTCATCTTCGGCATCACCGCATGGCAGGCGCTGCACCGTGGGCTGGTGAAGATGAGGAAAGCCGCCTTGCCTTCTTTAAGCAGCCCCGCGAGCGATACCGTCCCGTCCGCCGAGGAAAGCTCGAACGCGGGGGCCGTCGTGCCGAGCTTCAGCCCCGGCGGATGGCCTTGCGCCTGTCCGGCGCCTGCCTGACCCAGCTTCTCCACCCTTTCCACAAGCCCGGCCTGGGCTGCGGTCATCGAGCGCAGCTTGAGCGCCAGCACCACCACCGCGGCGGCCAGCACGACGACCAAGCCGCCGAGCATCGCCTCGGCTTCGGAAAGTTTTCCAAAAAGGGCACCCATCCCGGGGCCGACCCCGCCGCGACCGGCGGCGACGATCACCCCGGCCAGCAGCGCGAAGCCCGCATTCCTCACGAACAGCATCGGGCCGATGGGCTCGGAATGGATCTGGCCGAAGCAGTTGCACTCCGGCGCCTTGCCGCGGGCCATGTTGATCCCAGCCGCCACGCAGAAGAGCAGCAGCATCCCCAGTGCCGCGAGCGCCCCGAACCACGCCGTGCCCGCCGGCAGCAGCAGAACTGCTGTCACCAGCTCCCCGGCGATGAGCGCCCACAGCGCCACCGTCGCGAGCGACTCGGGCACGCCGAATCCCAGCACCGCGACGCGCGTCGCCGGGCGATCCGCCATCTTCGTCCCCGCCGCCAGCGCGAACACGGCGGCAAGCAGCAGACGGCAGGCGACCACCGCGAAAATGCCCATCTCATGGACGATCCACGGCATAGGTATCAACAATCGTCGAAGTATGTTGCGCCGCCATCTTGGCTCGTGCAACAGTCACCGGTCCCACCATTGGGGCAGAGATGGATACAACTGCCGTCTGGCTGACAACGGTCAGATGCTTCGAAGCAGTTCTGGCAAACGACAGCGCACGGAGGGGCTTCGCAGCTTTGGGATTCCGGAGAGACAGGACAGGCTGCCCCGCCGTTCGCCGCAGGAGTGGTGATATTGAAGACGCGGGCCTGTGTGCCACTGCCGCAGGACACGGAGCAGGAGCTCCACGCACTCCACGTGCCGGCGCAATCAACCGGTGGTGCACCGCAGTCCTGCGTTTCGATCGTCCCGTCCTCCACCTCACAGGCGAGGCCTCCATTGGCGGCAGGCACGATCACCGTGTACTCCCGCGCCTGCATGTAAAAGTCACAGGGACCCCAGTCGCCCCAGCCGCCGTAGCAATCGACGGGGGCCGGAGGATCGGTGTTGCCGCCGCCGTTGTTTTGACGATTGCCCTGGTTGCGCCGTCTCCGCTGCTGATTCTTTTTTTTCTTCTTTCTCGCAGGGAAGGGATTGTTCACGGATCTCGGGGTGCGGAAGGCCTGGGCCTCGGTGGGGTTGAGAAAGGAGCCGAGCAGCGGAAAGGCGATCGCCACCTTGGCGGCGAGGGCACCGTAGTTCAGAAAGGTCCGTCTCGATTTGGTCTCCGCTGCCACCACCGGGGTCCATTCATTTCCGAGGAGCAGGCTCTTCTCCGCGAGCTGGTCGAGAGCGCCGAGAACGTCGTGATCGTTTTGACGATCGGGATTCTCCCGCGCAAAAGCCTTGCTGATTTCAGCCACGCTGGTCTCTCCGTCACAGCGTGACCAGACGAAGGACTCGAGAGAGCTCAAGGTCAGCGACTGCCGGGTCGCCGAATCAAAGAGGATGATCTTTTCGCCGAGAGGCTCTTCAAAGATCCCGTCGCGGCGGGCCTGCGGTATCCGTTGGGAGGGCTGATCCTGAATCTCCATAAAGAGAGGGGAACATACGAGGGACGGTAGGGCAAGCATTTTCCCACCATTTTCCCACGGGTCTGCTCCCCGACGGCGGAGGGGACCAGAGCCCGCAGTCGGCAGGAAACGGTGATTCCAGTCACGCCTACCTTCGGACCATATCCCTGGATTTTGGGGAACTGGACGCACGATGGCGGCTGATTTGGGATTGCCAAAGCCCCGGGAATTCCGTTCTTATACCCGCATGTCCTGTTCCCGAATGATCCTTTGCCTGCTCGCGGCGGCGGTTTTTCCCGTCGACTCGTCCGCGCAGGAGCCAACGCTGCAGCCTACACATCAGTCCCTCGACTGGTATCCGGACGCCGCCGGCAAGCCCGCACCGCTCGAGACGCTGGAGGACTGGAAAAAGCGGCGCGCCGCCATCGTGGCCGGCTTTGAAGAAGCGACCGGCCCCCTGCCCTCGCGGGAGAGCCTGCCCGACCTCGATGTAAAAATCGCAGAGACGATCGAGACTCCAACCTACACCCGCGAGACGATCACTTTCGCCTCGGAAGCCGGCGACCGCACTCCGGCTTTTCTCTACCTGCCGAAAGGGCTCGCCCCCGGCGAAAAACGTGCCGGCATCGTCGCCCTCCATCCCACCAGTGCGATCGGGAAAAAAATCGTCGATGGGCAGGGCGAACGACCCAACCGCGCCTACGCCCGCGAGCTCGCCGAGCGGGGCTACGTCGTCATCGCGCCCGACTACCTTTCCTTCGGCGACTACGCCGACTACGACTTCGCGACCGACCGCTACGAGTCGGGCACGATGAAGGGCATCTGGAACCACATGCGCTGTGTCGATCTGTTAGTCTCGCGATCGGAGGTCGACGGGGAAAAGATCGGGGCGATCGGCCACTCTCTCGGCGGGCACAACGCGATCTTCGTCGCAGTCTTCGACCAGCGCATCAAAGTGATCGTCTCGAGCTGCGGCTGGACGCCCCTGCACGACTACTACGGCGGCGACCTCAAGGGCTGGACGAGCGACCGCTACATCCCCGCGATCCGCGACCGCTACGAACTCGACCCTGACAAGGTGCCCTTTGACTACTACGAACTCATCGCCGCCCTCGCCCCCGCCGCCTTCTTTTCAAACTCCCCGCTCCGCGACGTGAACTTCGACTGGCGCGGCGTCGAGAAAGTCGCCCCACAGGCCCGCCGCATCTACGAACTCCACGGCGTGCCCGAAAAGATGCGTATCGCCTACCCCGACGACGAGCACGACTTCCCGACGAACGAGCGGGAGGAATCGTATCGTTTTCTGGAGAAGTGGTTGAAGTGAAGCGGCCGGACTCAATCGGGGAGGCGACTCCAGACTTCAGGCAATTTTTCTGAAACGAGCCGCCGACCGGTTTCGGGGAGGATCGTGCGGGTCATGGGAACAACGATGGTATCCTCAAAAAATTGCCCGGAGTCGCGGCCGTATTTGTAGTCATGGTGGAGGCTCCCATCGGGGTTGAGTCTCACGTTCGACCGGGTGGGATGGACGATAGAGAGAAAGAATCGATCCGACGCCGTTTCCGGTGCGGCCCGCTCGCGACTCCGTAGTTTTGCCGAGGCAAGTTCGCGGAAGAGCTGGCGCGCCGTCCACTCGGCGGGATCCACGTAGACCTGCTCTGCGGCGATATAGGGCGCGAGCGCCGGATCCTCTCGCAAGCTTGCAAAGGCGGCCTCGATCTCGGCAACGACGAGGGGAAAATGAGTGCAGCCGAGGACGATTTTTGCGAGAGGGATCGGCTCGGCTCCGGCGAGGAAATCGCGATGGGCTTCGACGAGGCGGCGCACGTCCGTCGCGACCTGCTCCGGTACCGTGACGGTAAGCGAGGGATCTCCCTCAATTACTGCCGCGAGATCAGCGCTGCCGTACTGGGTGATGGACGCAAGACCGCGTCCGGCCCGGCCCAGCGTACTCTGGATCGTGCGTGGATAGACGCCGCTGTCACAAGTGCCGACTGTAGCCATCACCCCGATGGCGCCGTCCCCGGTCGTCTCGAGTAGGCCCCTCGCCCCCGCTTCGACCACGCCGACAACGATCACGGGCAGGTTCCAGCGTTTTACCGCCGCCTGGAGATCCTCGAAGCCGTACGCCGTCGCCGTGTTGCAGGCGATGACTATCGCTTTTACGGGCGGTTTGTCGTATCGGACGGAGCCCGCCACGGCATGCGGTATGCCGTCGGGGAAAACGGCGCCTTTGTCCGCAACCATGCCGCCGGAGTGATACCGTTTCCCGAGGAGAAAGACGGCGTCTTTCAGAATCAGTTCGCGGAGGTAGTCGAGCTTGCCGGCTTTCGGGTAATTCCCGTAGGGCATGTTGGCCTGGTCGCCGAGATAGAGAAAGCGTTCGTTCTCGAAGTCAGGTCGTCCATCCGCCCCCGGCTTGAGATTGTCGTTGTGGTAGGCATCGAGCGTGAGGATCGCTTCGAGCACGGTCAACCCGCCCACGCCGGAATCGAAGACGCCGATGGGCAGGTCGGCGAGGTCACCGCGATAATCGGCGCGGTCGAAAGTGAACGCGGCGATGCCTCCGGGATTGGCCTCCAAATGGGCATCGAGCGCCATTCGGGGATCCGCCGAGCGACCGGGGAAAGCCAAAACGGTGAAGATCAGGATCACTACGGAAAAGAGCCGGCGGGAAGCGGTCATCTCCAGAGAATGAACGTCTTTTCCGGAAATGACAATCCCGGATCGCATCCCGGATCGCTGTCGAGAAGAAAGCCGACGGCCTCGTCACTGGTCCGACCTGCTCATCGGGTAGGGCACGGTGAACTGGTGAAGGGAGAGATCGTGCACGTAGGTCGTGTCGTCCACGAGGACACCTTTTTTCACGTCGTAGGTGAGCACCTGAATCTCGTTGGCAGAGGGTACAAAGCGCATCAGGCGCAGGACCGGCAGCGACAGGTAATCGCTGAGCAGTGACACGACGGGGTTACCGTGGTCACCGGTGCGGACTTCCCGCAAGGTCGTGACGCGGCTCTGATCGCCCGAGCAAATCAGTGCGAGATTGGCGTGGCGGCGATAGAATTTGTCCCAAAGTTGCTCGGCGTTGTTGCCACGCGGGCCGTGATTCTTTGTCCAGCGCATCCGGCCTTTGGGATCATGGATGTAGCCTTCGTTGTCCTTTGGCTTTTCGATGATGCCGAGATCCATGTGGGTGGTGATCACGGCACGCCGGTCGGCATGTTGCGCGAGGAGGGCGTTCGCCCAGGCGACCACGTCGTCGGGAGCGTTGCACTCGAGGTTCAGGTGAATGAAATCCATGCCGCCGGCACGGAAGACCTGAGCACTGTTGACATTGTTGACCGAGAACGCCTGATCCTCCCCCGCTCTGGAATAGCTGCCGAGATACCAGGGATACGCCTCAAAGCTGACCGCCGCGAAATACTTTTGGAAGAGGCTCGCGTCGCCATTGCCTTTCATATCGTGATTTCCCACCGTCAGGCCGAAAGGGACGACGCCCCGCAGTGTGTCGAGATGCCGGCGGGCCACCTCCCACTCTTCGGGGCGATTTTTATCGACGATATCGCCGACGTGACTCACGAAAGCGATCCTCTGATTCTCAAGATGACCGAGGATCCAATTTACCTGGGCCTCGAGGTTCGGGTTGGTGACCGGGTCGCTGCTGCCGGGCGTGTGCTTGCAACCCTCTCCCAGATAGGTCTGGGTGTCGGGAATGACAACGATGGTAAAAGCGTCGGGATCCTCAGGCATCGGGGTGAGCGGACGCGTCCCCGTCACTTGGCGCAGGATCTCTTCGGCGGATCCCGTCGAGGTCCGCACCACCGGCAGGAGTGAGAGGAAAAGCAGGATGGGAAAAAGTAAGGATCGCATGAGGTGGCAAGCTAAGGGCACCACCGCGATTCGCCAAGCGGCGTGTTTCCCCGCCCGCCCCGCGATCAGAAACACGAGATAGCTTCGGAACCTACGACTTCTTCGACATGCGCTTGCGCTCGTTGCTGTCGAGGATGCGTTTGCGCAGGCGGATGTTTTTGGGCGTCGCTTCGACGAGTTCATCGGGCTCGATATACTCGATGGCCCGCTCGAGGGAGAACTTCAGCGGCGGCGTGAGCGCCACGGTCTTGTCACTGCCGGAAGCCCGGTGGTTGGTGACGTGCTTCGCCTTGGTCGGGTTGACCGGGAGATCGTCAGCACGCGGGTTCTCGCCGATGATCATGCCTTCGTAAACAAGCTCGCCGGGTCCGACGAAAAGCTTGCCGCGGGTCTCGATGTTGGTGAGAGAGTAGGTCATGGCCTCGCCCTTTTCCATGGAGACGAGGGTGCCGGTACCGCGGGTGCGGATGTCGCCGGAATCGGGGCGATACTCTTTGAAAAGGTGGGACATGATTCCCTCGCCGCTGGTGATGTTGAGCAACTCGAACTCGAAGCCGATCAGGCCGCGTGTCGGGATCGTCGCCTCGATCGTGGTGCGCCCGTTGCGGGTGCTCATCGACTCCATGACGCCCTTGCGGTTCGCGAGGGCCTGGATACAACCGCCGATGGATTCGTCGGGCGCCTCGAGGTAGAGGGCCTCAAAAGGCTCGTGGAGGCGACCGTCGATCTCACGCTTGATGACGGTAGGGCGGGAAACGAGAACTTCGTAGCCCTCGCGACGCATTTCCTCGACGACGACGGCGACCTGCATGGCTCCGCGGGCGCTGACTTTAAACTCACCGGCGCTGTCGGTCTCTTCGACCTTGATCGAGACATTGGTGCGGGCTTCGCGGAAGATGCGGTCGCGGATCTCGCGTGAGGTGACGCGGGTGCCCTCGGTGCCGGCATAGGGACCGTCGTTGACGGCAAAAGACATCATGACCGTCGGGGGATCAATCTCGACAAAAGGGATCGGCTCCAACTCGGAGTCGGCGGCGATGGTCTCCCCAATTTCGACATCCTCGAATCCGGAAAGGCCGACGATATGCCCGGCCCCGCCGCTGTTCACTTCGCTCGTGGCGAGGGCGGTGTATTCGAAAACCTTGCTGATCTTCGCTCGCTGGGGTTTTGCCCCGGGCATGAGCCGCCAGACCGTTTGACCGACGGTGACGGAACCGGAGAGGATCTTGCCAATGGCGATACGACCGACGTAGTCAGACCAGTCGATGTTCGAGACGAGCATCTTGAATTCCCCGTTGGGATCGGCGTCAGGCGCCGGGATATGCTCCATGATCGCCTCGAAGAGCGGCACCATGTCCGTCATCTCGGCGTCGGGCGTCAGGCCGGCATAGCCGTTCTTCGCCGACCCGTAGAGGAAGGGCGCGCCGAACTGCTCTTCGTTGGCGTCGAGATCGAGGAACAGCTCGAGAACTTTGTCGTGCATCAGGAGCGGCTCGGCGTTGGGCCGGTCGATCTTGTTCACAAAAACGATGGGAGTGAGGCCGTGGGAGAGCGCTTTTTTCAGCACAAAGCGGGTCTGGGCCTGGGGGCCCTCGTAGGCGTCGACGACGAGGAGGACGCCATCGACCATCTTCATGACGCGCTCCACCTCACCGCCAAAGTCGGCGTGGCCGGGGGTGTCGACGATGTTGATGATGTTCTCGCCCCACTTCACCGATGTGTTTTTCGCCTTGATCGTGATGCCGCGCTCGCGCTCCTGATCCATCGAGTCCATCGCGCGCTCTTCGACGACCTGATTCTCGCGGAAAGATCCGGCATGCTTCAGCATCTGATCGACGAGCGTGGTTTTGCCGTGATCAACGTGGGCGATGATGGCGATATTGCGGATACGATCGGGAGAGATCGTGGATTGGGAGACAGCCTCGGACATAGGGCGGGAATGACCGCCCGAAATCCGAGAATGCAAGCGGGGAAAGCGACACACTTCAACAGGGTTGACACTGCCCCGCTACCCTGTTGAATGAGGCTAGACGCTGTGGGAAACGGAATAACACTCAATGATGCCTTCGCGGAGGCGATGCGGGCGAAATGGCCTCCGGGCTGCCGTTATCTCGCCGCCGTCTCGGGCGGGCGGGACTCGATGGCCCTGCTCCATTTCCTCCACGGGGCGGGATACCGAAACCTGGTCGTGTGCCAGATCGATCACGGGCTGCGCGGAGAGGCCTCGACCGGGGATGCCGATTTCGTCCGGGAAAAGGCCGAAGTCTATGGCTACCCGGTCGAGTTGCACGCGGTCGATGTGGCGGCTTTTTCCCAAACAGAGAAGCTCTCCCTGGAGACGGCGGCGCGCGAGTTGCGGTATCGGGCCTTTGCCGAAGTAGCGGAGAAACATGACTGTCGCCGCCTCTTTCTCGCCCACCACGCCGATGACCGGGTCGAGACGGTCCTCATCAATTTGTTTCGCGGCACGGGGGCCAAGGGCCTTGCAGGCATCGAGCCGGAAACGTCGCGGGTCGTCGCCGGGGTGGCGCTGGAGATGATCCGGCCATTTCTATCCATCACCCGCGGGGAGATCACTCGTTATGTCGAACGGAAAGGCATCGCCTACCGCGAGGATGAGAGCAATGCCTCGGACTTCGCCCTGCGCAACCGCGTTCGGAATCGGCTGATGCCCCTGCTCGGGGAGATCTTCGGGCGTGATGTGCGCCCTGCGGTGCTGCGGGCTGCCGACCTCGCGGCGCTCGAGGAAGCCTGGGCGTCGGAGGCGACCGGCCCCCTGCCGCGCAAGGGCGAGTCGGGCGGCCTCGACGTGGCGGCGCTGCGGGAGATGCCCGAGGGGCAGCGTCAGCGCGTTCTCCTGATCTGGCTGCGCGCATCCGGCGTGCCGGATTGCGGACACGACGAGGTCGCGAGGGCGCAGACTGTCGTGATGGCGGAGGCGCGTCCGGCCCGGGCGAGTCTGCCCGGCGACCACCAGGTGCGACGCCGTGAGGGCATCCTCTTTATCGAGCGATCAACCCCGGCCTGATCCCGAAGTGCTGCTCGAGCACGGTCGCGACTTCTTCCATGGGCAGGCCGACGACGTTGGTCAGGGAACCGGTGATACACTCGATGATGAGCTCGCCGTGCTCCTGCGCGGCGTAGGCGCCGGCCTTGTCGAGGGGATCCATCTTCGCGTGATAGGCGGCCATCTCGGTGTGGCTGAGCTTTTTAAAGGTGACCTCGGTCGCGATGGTGAGAGAGTGGACGGTCTCCTTTTCTCCCTCGTGAAAAAGGAAGGACACGGCGGTGAAGACCTGATGGGTCTGCCCGTTCAGTTCGGCGAGCATGCGGGATGCTTCGGCGTAGTCGGCCGGTTTTCCAAAGACCGTCTCCCCGAGCAACACGAGGGTATCGGCCCCTATCGTGACCGCTCCGGGGTGGGCCGAGGCGACTGCGTCGGCCTTGAGCCTGGCATTGAGGGCGGTCAGCTCGCGGATGGGGATGGCGGGATCTTCGATTTCGACGACATCGGGTTTCACGACGGTGAAGCGATACCCCGCCTCGCGGAGCAGGTCGCTGCGTCTCGGCGATCCCGAGGCGAGAATGAGAGAGGGGACGGCAGTCATCTTCGGCAGTCGCGGTCGGATCAGCTCAGGCAAATTCGGCCGAGAAAAAGGGATTGTTGCGTTTTTCCTCCCCCACCGAAGTGAGCGGGCCGTGGCCGGGGGCAATGACAGTATCGTCGGGCAGAGTGAGGATCTTCTCGCGGTTGTTTCTCCACGCATCGGCGAAGGAGACCATGCCGCCGCCCATGGAGCCGGCGAAGAGGGCGTCGCCCACGATCGCGAGGGGGCGGGCGAGCCCCTCGATGTAGTAAGTGGTCCCGCCCTTGGAGTGACCATTCGTGGTCAGGGTCTTCACTGTCAGCGATCCGATCGCGAAGGTCGCGCCTCCAGCAAAGGTCTGCGTTCCCGGCCAGGGTTCGACGCGATTGGCGTAGGCGATCGCTCCGGGCGAGGCCGCCATGAGCCGGTCGAAGTCGGCGATGTGGTCGTTGTGGGTGTGGGTGAGAAAGAGGGACTCGATCCGCACCCCGAGCCCGGCCGCCCGGGCGGTGAGGCGACTGCTCTCAGTGCCGGTGTCGAAGACCGCGGCGACGGGCGAGGCGGGATCGTGGACGAGGTAGGCGTTCACATGCATGTCGCGATAGGGCATGTTGAACATGTCGAGGCCGTCGAGGGTGACGGGCCGGGGGTGCCAGACCTTCGAGGCCGCCACCGTGAGGGTGCGCGGGTCGAGCGAGAGGGCTCCCGCCACTTTTACCAGCGCCATCCCGTCGCAGAACTCGCCCCGGCAGAGTCGCGCGAGGATGTCGCGGGGCACGCCGGTCTTTTCCACCAGCTCGGATTCCGAAATGTGATGCCCCCGCATCGATTTGGCGATGAGGTCTTCAAAAAGGTCTTCGAGAGGGATGGTCATGTTGCTAACGCCGGTTCAAGGAGTTGATGCAGAAAAATGAGGCAAAAAAGTCGGAATTTTTCTTGTCGGATTTGGTAAAAAATGCCATTCTCACGGTGGAGTTGAGGTATTTACTATGTCTTCTCCAGCACTAAATACGCCTTCGGGCCTACCGGCCCGGGGCAAATCATAACCTAATAAAACGAAAGAAAAAGACCATGAAAATGAACGCTAAGAAAATTAGCGCGTTTACCCTGATCGAACTGCTGGTGGTAATCGCGATTATTGGCATCCTTGCCAGTTCCGCCATGCCTGCCTACAACGGGATTCAGGAACGCGCCAAACGCACCAAGGATGTGAATAACATCAAACAGATCCTGCTCGGCTGTCGCGCCTTCGCGGCGGATTGGGAAGGACTCTATCCTTCCTTCGATCCCGATGCGGAACAAGACGGCGGCGGAGAAGACGCTGCCTTCGGCACCTCGACGGAAGCCTTCAACGTGCTCATCCCCGATTACATCGATACCGAGATCATCTTCTGGATGCAGACCAAGCACCCCGATAAACTTCGTCCGCCCCGGGAAGACGGCAATCTGGAAGACAGTGAAAACGTCTATTGCTACGTCGTCGGCCAGACGGACACCAGCTTCAGCCGTTCTCCGCTCGTCGCTGACGGGATCATGGACGGTCCCGGTGAATATGGCGAGCACCACCCCTGGCTGAAGTCGAAGAAAGCCGTTGTCGGCTTCTGCGGCGGTCACGTCACGGAAGAGTCGCTCACTTCGGCTACCGCCGGCGCGACGGTCCGCAGTAAGGATCGCCTCACCGAAAACATCTTCGAGAAGCGCGAAGTCGACGAAGAAGGTGGCGGCTCGAGCGGCGGCTGGCTCTCGGTCGACATCGACAACGTCCTTCTCCCTGAATAATCTCAAGGCATAGGAAAAACCCCCATCAATGCCCGGTTGGACTCGTTCTGACCGGGCATTTTGTTTTTCCAGTCAGGGCTGGAACCTATCCTTGTCGCCGGGCCTGAACCGTGGGACGGTCCCCGCCTCCCCGATGACCGCCATCCGCCGCCAGTTTTTTCTGAGCTACGCCGTGATCGGCAGCGTCATGCCCCTGATGACCGTCTTTCTCAAAGAGCAGGGCGGCTTCAGCTATCTCCAGATCGGTCTAGCGATGTCGCTCATAAGCGTGCCCATGCTCTGCTCGCCGGCCCTCATCACCCTGCTCGCCGACCGCAACCTCGATGCCCGCGTCATCCTCGCGACGGCCTTCGCGTGCAGTGCCATCGTGCTCTCGCTCATCTTCTTTTCGACCAGTATCACCCTGACATTGATCCTTTTTGTCTTCCACGGCCTCGCCTTCGTCGCGATGCTGCCACTCCAGGACGGGTATTTCTTTTCCCTCGCCGAAGAGCAACGACGGCAGGGCCTCGCCGTGCCCGAATACCCGCTCGTGCGGATCTGGGGCACGATAGGCTTCATCGTCCCGAGCCTCATCCTCTTCTACCCGCTCGCACGGGGTGCCGAGCCCCGCATGATCCTCCCGTGCGCGATCGCATTTTGCCTCCTCAGCCTCGCCAACAGCTTCACCCTTGCCCCGGTCAAACGCCTCGCCCCCGGCGGCAGCAGTCGCCTGCCCTCGCGACAGGCGTTCAGCGCGATCTTCGCCCCCAATGCCCGCTGGCTCTCGATCGGGCTCTTTTTCGCCTTCCTCGCCGCCGCGACCTACTACGCTTTTATCGGAAACTACCTCGACGAAGTCGTCGGCATCCCCCGCCGCCACATCGGACTCATCATCAATCTGGGCGTCCTCCTCGAAGTGGGATGCACCCTCCTGATGCCCTGGATGCAGCGGAAGATCCATCTCAAAGGCGTCATGGTCCTCGGCCTCGCCTGCATGGTCACGCGCATGATCCTGCTCGCTTTTTTCCCGACACCCTTCGTCGCCGTGATCTCCCAGATCGGACACGGTTTCGAGGTCCTTGCCCTCTACATCGGACCGGTCATGTTCCTCAACCGGCTCGCCGGCGACGAGTTCCGCAACTCCATCCAGGGCGTCTTCACGATGGCCATCGGCGGCACCGCCCGGGTGCTCGGCGGAATCTCGGCCGGGCTCATGGTGACCCACTTCGGGCTCAAAGGCTGCCTTTTCCTCGGCGCCGGTCTGGGAGCTTGTGCATTTGTCATAATCGCCTTTCTTTTCTCAAGGATCCCGCCCCGTGACGAGTTGGCGGAAAATGCAGTTTCCCCGACGACTCTCGCGTGATACTTAGGTATCGCTTCCATGATGCCTCCCAGTCAGCACCCTGCCGGACCTCCCGTGGAATGGTCAAAAAAGGCGATCGCCAGCACCATCCTCGGTTGCCTCGGGTTCGCCACGCTCTGGCTCGTCGGCGGTCTCTTCCTCGCCGCCCTTGCCGCCGTCTGCGGACACCTCGCCCGGCACGACATGACTCTGCGTCCTCTCCGCGGACGTCGCCTCACCGCCCTCGGCCTGGGGCTCGGCTACGGCTCCATGTTGCTCTTCCCCGTCCTCGTTCTCATCGTCGCGATCTCCTTACCCGCCTTCAACAAATGGCGGTCCGATCAGGACGCCGGGCTGCAGTCGCTCAGCAAAGTGAACGCCTCGCGGCTTTTTGTCGCCTGCGAAGAATACGCCCGGGCCAATCGTGACCGCTACCCGGCGGAGTGGGACGACCTTTCCGGCCGCTTCCTCCCCGCCGCCGATCTCACCTCTCTCCTCAAGAGCGCCTTCCCCGGCGGGAGCCGGCGCGCCTTTGAACTCGTGCGCCACGACAGACCCGTCCTCGACGCGATCAGCGATTCCGTGATTGTCATCCAGGAGATCGCTCCCGCCCAGGTGCCCGAAATCTCCGTCGTCTATGCCGACGGCACTGTCGCTACTCTCCATAATCCCGATTACGAAAAGCCATGAATCCCGGAATCCGAATTCTCCTTCCTTTTCTCCTGATCCTCGACACGGGCCGAGCAGACGAAGAAAATAAGATTTACCTCGAAGCGAGCCAGACCGCCGAGTTGATTGCCAAAGAAGGGCAGAAAGTAGTCGTGCACGGCGAGACCGAAGGCTCGGCAAAATCCGCATCGGGGACGAATTTTGTGAACTTCAAAGGGAGCGAGTTCTCGCTCGTCACCTTCAAAAGTGATCTCGAACCCTTTCAGGAAACCGAACCCCACCTCGCCTACGACCAGAAGCGCCTCGCCGTCGAGGGGACCATCGCCCTCTACCAGGGCAAACCGCAGATCAAACTGACCGACCCGAAGCAAGTCACCGTGCTCGCCCCCGATGCCGTCTTCCCCCCGCCGGGCGGGAAGGAGGAAAAGATCGCCACTCCCGCCACTGCGGACAAAAAGATGCCCCCCGTCCCCGCGACCACTCCCGCCCCCGAACCAGCAAAACCCAAACCCCCGGTCGATCCGTCGGAGTATTTCAAAAAGTAAGGGTGACACTAAGCACTAAGCACGGCAAACTTCACATCCCCACCGCCGCCCTCACCCGGTCCATGACCAGCCGCGCCTGGACCCGGGCCTTTTTCGCCCCTTCCGCTAGGACGTCATCGACGTAGCCGGGATCCGCAGCGAGAGCATCGCGACGCTCGCGCATCGGGGCAAAGTAGTCGCGGATGCTTTCAAAGAGCTGCTGCTTGTAATGGCCGTAACCCTGCCCGCCAGCGCGAAACGAGGCTTCCATCTCCACCGCCGCCGAGGCCCCGGAAAAGAGGCGGTAAAGCTGCACGATGTAGCTCTCGTCGGGATTTTTTGCCTCCTCCACCGCAGTCGAGTCCGTCACGATTTTCATGATCTTCGAGCGGAGCTTCTTCTCCGTCTCCTCGAAGATGTCGATCGTGTTCTCATAGCTCTTGCTCATCTTGCGACCGTCGAGACCCGGCACCATCGCGGTCTCTTCGCGGATGCGCGGCTCGGGGATCACGAGCAGCCCGTCGCCATAGCGGTCATTGAACTTCTGCGCAATGTCGCGCGTCACCTCGAGGTGCTGCTTCTGGTCTTTCCCCACTGGAACAACATTCGCGTCGAAGATCACGATGTCTGCCGCCTGCAGCACCGGATAGGCGAACAACCCGTGCGAGGGTGAGAGCCCCTGTCCCACCTTGTCCTTGTACGAGACACAGCGCTCCAGCAACCCCATCGGCGTCACACAACTGAGGATCCACGCCAACTCGGTGACCTCGACGACATCCGACTGCTTCCAGAAGGTCGCCTTTTCCGGATCGAGTCCGCAGGCGAGGAAATCGATCGCCAGATTTCTGACGTGTTCCCGCAACTGCGCCGGATCATGCGTCGAGGTGAGCGCGTGGTAGTCCGCGATAAAATAAAAGGCCTCGCCTTCGTCCTGAAGCCGAATCGATGGCTCCATCATCCCGAAATAATTCCCGATGTGGAGTCTGCCGCTGGGTTGGATGCCTGAGAGAATGCGCATGGATCGATAAAGGTGAGCGTCCCCGGAAGATGACCGGGACGAGCCGGGGAGCATCTTCAAACAGAGTCGGAATGAAATCAAATCATGGCAGCAGAATAAAAAATTTGAACGCTGTTCATTTTTTTACTGGACTCCTGAACAGTTACTGCTATTTTCAGCGAAACACTTTGTCATATTATGGTTGACCTGCTATCTCCTAACGGTGCCGAAAACGGCGTGAAACCTGCGAACGAAAACGGGGAGGCACTCCCTGCAAAAACAAGCGTCGGCCGAAAGGCGGAGGCGTCGGGTTCCGCCAAGGCACCTTCTAGATCCACTCCCCCAACCTCACCCGCGAACGATATGGCAGCACCCAAAAGCAACGACAAAGAGAGCAACCGCATCGCAGATGCCAGAGCAAAGAATCTGGATCTCGCCATTTCCCAGATCCAGAAAGATTTCGGCGAAGCTGCCATCATGCGCCTCGGCTCCGACACCCGCATGGATGTCGAAGTCATCCCCACCGGCAACCTCATCATTGACCGGGCCCTCGGTGCCGGCGGATTTCCCCGCGGCCGTATTGTCGAGGTCTTCGGTCCCGAGTCGTCGGGTAAGACCACTCTCACCCTCACCGTCATTGCCCAGGCGCAGAAGATGGGCGGTCTCGCCGCCTTCGTGGACGTGGAGCACGCCCTCGATCCTCAGTATGCCAGAAAGCTCGGGGTCAATCTCGACGAACTCCTCCTCTCCCAGCCCAGCTCCGGCGAAGAGGCTCTCCGCATTGTCGAGACCCTCGTGCGCTCCAACGCCCTCGACGTCATCGTCCTCGACTCCGTCGCCGCCCTCGTGACGAAGCAGGAGCTCGACGGCGAGATCGGCGACGCCACCGTCGGGGCCCAGGCCCGCCTTATGAGCGCGGCCCTCCGCAAGCTCACCGCGATCATTTCCAAGGCTCGCACCGTCGTGATCTTCACCAATCAGATCCGCGAGAAAATCGGGGTCATGTTCGGCAATCCCGAGACCCAGCCCGGGGGACGTGCCCTCAAGTTCTACAGCTCGGTCCGCTGCGACATCCGCCGCACCGCCAGCATCAAAGCGTCAGATGGCACCGTCACCGGCAACCGCACCAAGTTGAAGATCGTGAAGAACAAAGTGGCCCCTCCCTACGGTGAGGCTGAGTTCGACATCATGTTCAACGAAGGCATCTCCGCCGTCGGCTCGCTCCTCGACCTCGCCATCGAGCACGACATCATGCAGAAGCGCGGTTCCTGGATCAGCTTCAGAGGCACCCAGGTCGCTCAGGGCCGTGATGCCGCGAAAGACGCGCTCAAGGCCGACGAAGCCCTCTATGCCGAAGTCGAAGTGGAGGTAAAAGCCATCCTCGACAAGGCCGGGAAGTGAGATAACCCGGGGGTTTGTCCGACCTGTCCGACCTGACCGAGTCTCCGGGAGCAAATCCCGGAGACCGTCCGTAGGTCAGATACAGTTCTCTTCGATGAACTTCCGCACGGCCGCAGCGCTTGCCTCGACTGGGTAGGTGACCATCTTTGTCCTTTTAAGAGCATCGAGAGACGGGTCGGTCGGGGCTTCCCCGATCGCCTTCTTGATGATTTCCGGAAACTTCGCCGGATGAGCGGTCGCCAGCACGACGTGGGTGCGATCGGGGTCCAGGTTCTGAAACCCGCAGGCGGTGTGGGGATCGACCACGTAATCGTAGTCCTCTTTGACCCGGCGGATGTTGGCGAGGATGTCTTCGTCCGTGCTGCGGGTGGCGGAGAAATTGCTCGCGTTGAAGTTCGGGATGGTAATGGACCCGTCTTTCTTGAACTGCTCCATCAGGGCGAGAGTGGACTTGGCATTCTTCTCATTGTGGTAATAGAGGAAACGCTCAAAGTTCGACGCCACTTGAATGTCCATGGAGGGTGCGTGGCTGGGATGAACCACATCGGGATGGTATTCGCCACTGTTGAAGAGCCGATAGAGAATGTCGTTCTGATTGGTCGCGACGATGAACTGATCGACCGGGAGGCCCATCTGGTGAACCATCCAGCCGGCGAAGATATTGCCGAAGTTCCCGGTGGGGACAACGAAATTCACGTCGTCACGGTTGTCCGGAGGCAGCTGAGTGTAAGCGTGGATGTAATAAACACACTGGGCGAGGACCCGGACGACGTTGATCGAGTTGATCGCCGAGAGCCGCATCTTATCTTTGAACTCGAGGTCGCTCATTAGCTCCTTCACGATGGCCTGGCCGTCGTCGAAAGTGCCTTTGATCGGGATCGGGAAGATGTTCTCCGCTCCCGTGCAGGTCATCTGGCGTTCCTGCAGTTCGGAGATGCGGCCTTCGGGGTAGAGGATGAAGACGTTGACCCCTTTCTTCCCGGCGAGGCCGTGGATCGCAGCCGAGCCGGTATCACCCGAGGTCGCGCCAAGCACATTGATGGGGATACCGGTGCGCTCGATCTGCTCTTCAAAAAGATTCCCGATGAGCTGCAAGCCGAAGTCTTTGAAAGAAAGGCTGGGCCCGTGGAAGAGTTCGAGCACGAAAAGATTGTCCGCGAGCTGTTGCAGCGGGGCGTTCATCGTGTCGCTGAAGTCGCCGTAACTCCTATCGATGATGTCGACGAGGTGCTCGCTGTCGTGGTCGGTGTCGAAAAGGCTCAGGAAATCCCAGGCGAGGGCGGCGTAGGGCATCGCATCCTCCACGAGGATGGCACTGGAGAGGAGCGGGAGGTGACGCGGCACGTAGAGACCTCCATCGGGGGCGAGACCTCTGGCGAGCGCTTCGGTAAAACTGACGGGGGTTCCGCCTCCGCGGGTTGAAACAAATTCCATGATTGTAAAGTTAGGTGGTTTTTGGGGGATGGAAACGGAAAATGGTCTCGCGGGCTTCCTTTGTCGTTCTTCGGATCCAAAAGATGGCAGTTAGCCGCCGCGGTTACTTGATGTCTTCGACTCGCAAGAGCACGGGACGATTTCTCACGCAATCGAGTTGGCTGATGCGCTCGAGTGCCTCGTGGATGATGCCGTAGGGAGCGTAGTGCAACATCAGAACGATCGCCGCATACTTTTCGTCGTGATCCTCGGGCTGGATCACCGAGAGGATCCCGATCTCGAACTCGCCCAGGACAGTGGCGATGCGCGCGAGGACACCGGGGCGATCTTCGGCCTCGACCCGAAGGTAGTACTTCGAGACGCTCTCGGCGATGGGCAGGGTTTCCCCGTAAAGATGGTGTGTCGCGAGCCCTGCCCCTCTTGTCGGCTGGGTCCACATCGCGGCATCGGCGATATCGGCGATGACCGAGCTGGAGGTAGGATCCTGCCCTGCTCCGGAGCCGTAAAAGAGCGTGTTCCCCACGATATCTCCGCAGACCATGATCGCATTGTAGACTCCCTTGACCGAGGAAAGAATGTGCTTGGCCGGGATCAGCGAGGGCTGTACCCGCACCTCGATGGACCCCGACTCTTCGTGCAACTGGATGACCCCGAGCAATTTGATCGTATACCCGAGATCGGCGGCAAACGCGATATCTTCGGCCTTGATGTTTTCAATGCCCTCCACCTGGATCTGATCGCAAGGCACCCAGCGCCCGTAGCTGAGTGAGGCAAGGATGACGGCCTTGTGGGCGGCGTCCCATCCATTGATGTCGAGAGTCGGGTCTGACTCCGCATAGCCGAGAGCCTGGGCCTCCGCCAGAGCGGCCTCGTAGGTGAGACCGGCTTCGGTCATGCGGGTGAGGATGTAGTTGCAGGTCCCGTTAATGATCCCCACGACCGACTGGATGTGATTGCCGATGAGCGACTCCTGCACTGCCTTGATGATGGGGATGCCACCGGCCACGGCCGCCTCGTAATGGATGGGGCGTCCGTTCGCCTCGGCGATGGCGAAGAGTTCCTGCCCACGCTCGGCGAGGAGGGCTTTGTTCCCGGTGACAACCGCTTTGCCGCTCTCAAGCGCCGCCTTTACGAGATCGAAGGCGCGATCCGTCCCACCGATGAGTTCGACTACGATGGAGATCCCGGGATCGTTGACGAGGTCGTCGAGATTCGTCGTGACAAGCCCTTCGGGTAGGGCAAAATCACGGGTCTTGCCGGGGTCGCGCACAGCGATTCTAGTGATCTCGAGCTCGCAACCGGTTCGCTCGCGGAGGAGGTGACGGTTCTTCTCGAGATTCTTGTACACGCCCGCTCCGACGTTCCCAAAGCCAGCGAGGCCGATTTTCAAAGATGGTTCCGACATTTTCCGAAAAGAAGGGCTGAGATCGCCGGTAAGCAAACGGATTCTTTGCGATCACGAAGTCCCGCCCTACGCATTTTCGGCCTTGCGTGAGACCGATCCCACTGGCTTACTTCTCTCCATGAAAATCCCCTTCCTCCTACCCGCCCTGGCATTCGCCGCGGCGCTCTCGCTCACCTCCTGCGGTTCCGAATCGGACAACGCGGTCGCTGCCGAAAACGAAGACGGATTCATCGAGCTCTTCAACGGGAAAGATCTCGAGGGCTGGAAGACGTCTGATGAGAATCCCGAGTCCTTTTCCGTGGTCGATGGCACTCTCATCATAAAGGGCGGCAAGAGTCATCTCTTCTACGCCGGTCCGGTCAATGGCGGCAAGTTCAAAGACTTCGAACTCAAAGCCCGCGTCAAAACGATGCCCGGAGCGAACAGTGGTGTCTACTTCCACACCGCCGTCCAAGCCGAAGGCTGGCCGGAGCAGGGCTACGAGTGCCAGGTGAACTCCACCCACAAAGATCCGAAGAAGACCGGCAGCCTCTACGGCGTGAAAAACATCGTAGTCCTTCAGGAGGGGCAGGAGGTGCCAAAGGGCGGCGACAGCGAAGTCCGTGAAAAGGCCCCCAGCACCGATGGTGAGTGGTTCGACTACCACATCACCGTGCAAGGGAAGCGCATCCACATCCAGGTGAACGGTGAGACCACCGTCGATTATACCGAACCCGACGATGGGCCGACCGCCGCCGGCTTCGCCGGGCGCAAGCTCGGCGAAGGCACCTTCGGCATCCAGGCGCACGATCCCGATAGCGAAGTCCACTACGCCCGCTTCGCGGTGAAGCCCCTCTAAACCACCGCCGACCGAAATCGCGGCATTTTCTGGTTGTTTTTCGCGATCCTCCGCGTATTAATTCCCTCCCCACTGATTTCCGCTCTGGCGGGTCTCTTCGTGAGGGGTAAGGCTTGATAGCTCAGTTGGTAGAGCAGAGGATTGAAAATCCTTGTGTCCCCAGTTCGAATCTGGGTCGAGCCACGTTTTTTTCCACGACTTATTAATTTCTCACGTCGAGAGGTTTATTTCTTTGCCACTCCTTTGCCATTCTGGCGGTTTCGGGCAAGTCATGAGGATGATCAGCTCCGGCAGTTGGAAATACTCCCAGAAAGGCATTTATTACCCGTCGATTGCAGCAGATTGCGCCAGAGATACAGGCGGATTACGGACGACAATGGCGACGATAGGGGAAACTACCGGAATAAGAGGAAGACAGCGGCGGCAATGGTGGCGAGAAGCAGAATTACGAAAACAATTCCGCAACCGGATTTTGCCCCAGTTCTCGTTTCGGCCTTTAACTGTCTTGCTTCGGCAATCCTCGCCTTCTTCAAGTATTTCGGACCAGCTCCGATAGGAGCCCGCATAATTGCGGAGGCGTCTCGGCTACCGCTTTCTCTTGATTCCGCCGTCCGGATTTCCCACGCGTCAAGGCAGAGCGTCTCCGCATGGTAAAGTCGATCCATCCACTCAGTAATTTCCTCAACGGTTCGGTCCCTTAATTCAGATTTCCCCCAAAAGCGGAGGACCATTTGTTGACGAACCGTCGCCGTTCGGGTCGTTAGCTTGTCGATAAGGATTGAGGACCTCGGCTTTTGTCATCTCCGGCCTTACGAGCCCTCCGAGAGACCTGATTTACGCTTTCTGGCTATCGGTGGTACGACAGCGCCAACGTGCATCGGGGCATCCATGAATTGAGCAATCTCGTCGCCGCCGCGTTCGAAGCTGCCCGAACCCGCGTCGCCCGCTTCATCAATACCCGGAGCGCTGACGAAATCGTATTCACGCGCGGCACCACCGAAGGGATCAATCGCGCCACCGCCGCCTGGGGCAACCGCAATCTCAAACCCGGGGACCAGATCTTGCTCACCGAAATGGAGCACCACAGCAACATCGCACCGTGGCAATTGCTGGCCGAACGCACGGGTGCCGAATTGGTTTATCTGCCCGTCACTGGCGATGAGGGATTGCTCGACCTCGACCGACTCGACCAAGTGCTCACCTCTCAGGTTAAGTTGTTCGCCATTGTTCATGTCTCCAACACCCCGGGCACGGTGAACCCCAGGTAGGGAACCAGTTGGGAGGCACCCGGGTAGAGGGCGGTGGCGCGCACTCGCTCCCCGTACTGCACCGTGGCGGCGACTCCTTCGGGAAAGGCGGCGGTAACCGCGGTGCCGCACTCGCGGCAGCGACGCTTCTCGGCCAAGGAGGCCCCGCACGATGCTCGGTAATTTCGAGCCGGATCGCCGGCAGTTCAAAGACCTGACGACATTCGCAATGCTCGTCGGCGAGCGCTTCGCCAACCTCGTCCATGGGCGATTGGCACTTCGGGCATCGGTCCGCCTCGCCGAGCCGATGCTCGACGATGTGGTCGGGATTGGCGACGCGCTCGAGGGTGTCTCCGCGCCGCCCCTTCTGTCCGCCCGGTTTGCGCCCGGTTTGCGCCCGGTTTGCGCCCGGTTTGCGCCCGGT